>Ga0206923_1031_pt1 | contig 35888 bp, 33 predicted proteins | sample Alteio_BWOrgHeat_64_FD_152961 | JGI IMG/M metagenome (GOLD analysis project Ga0206923, IMG submission 152961) | Enriched cells from forest soil in Barre Woods Harvard Forest LTER site, Petersham, Massachusetts, United States -... | ecosystem: Environmental > Terrestrial > Soil > Temperate forest >...
TGAAAAATTGTAGGCGTTTTGATAGCCATTTTGCGTATTTATTTCAAAAAAGCCACGGCTTTTGCCGGTGTTTATATCGATTGATTCACGAAAAGTAAAGCCATTATTTTGTTTGAACCGCTTGCCAAAACCTGCATTTGCTGAAAAGGTGTATTTGCCATTCATATTGATAGGCGTGCTGGTTGTAGCACCTACAGCATCGATGGTGTTGTGCCTGAAAATACTGTTTTGCTCAACAGTTGCCCTTAGGCCTATATTCATATTTGACTGGCTTTTGGTTCCGTAAGCATTATGGTTGAAAGAATAGGTTTCGCTTCGGGTAGGTTTAAGATTAGGATTGCCCGTAACCTGGTATACCGGGCTGCCAACTACGGTGTAAGGTATCATGTCGCCTATATTCGGTAAATTAAATCCCGATTGGTAACTCAGCGAATAACTGCTCAGGTTTAAATTTACCGAGGGGAGTACATTAATAAAATGCTGGTTAATATCAGGCAGGTTCCGGTTGAACTGGTTGTTGATCTGTAATATTCGCGTATTGGCCGATATCACTATCTGCATGCCGGGTTTAAAATTGTAGGTTAAACCCGGGTTTATGCTTTCGGTTGATTGGTTGCGGGTTAAGTTAGTGCTTAAAGTTTGTAAAAACAGATCGTATGAGCCGGTGCCGTTATCAAAATCATAAGTTATGGTATTGTTTACCTGGTGGCTGTAATTATAGGTAATATTAACGTTGGTTATTAGTTTTTTACTGAGAGGGTACCGGTAACCTAAGCCTGCGTTTGCTGTAGCACCTTTGTCAACAGTATTGTTGTTGCGGTTTAGCAAAAACGATGATAAACCCGTTGTGTACGAGGTTAGGTTATTAATATCATACCCCACGCCATTATTATTACTGATATTGAAACTATGCGATACGGTTATTGATTGGCCCCGTTTTTTAAACTGGTGATTATAATTAAATGATTGCCTGAATGACATGCTATTACCCGAATTATTATCGCTATTGGTTGTGAGTGAAATTTTGGGGATAGCACTGCTGAAACTATTTATCGTGTTGGCGCTGTTTCCCGAGTTGTTGCTATAACTAAACTCAGGCTCATAAGTTACCTGTGTTGCATTGGTTGGGAACCATCGTACCGAAGCACTGAGGGTATGCGAATTGGCTATGCGTAAGCTGGAATTTACCGAATTGGTGGTAAAATCAGTATCATTAACCAATTGCTGGCGATTGGTTATACTGTTAACATCGGTATGTGTACGCGAGTAGCTGTAAGCCAGGTTTATTTTTAGCTTTTTGCCATAATCGGTATTAATGTTTATGCCATTTGATAATATTTTCTGTATGCCCTGATTGCCGAATCCAAACGGCGAAAAGCCGCCGCTTGCAAACGCGGCTATACCGCCGCGGTTAAGGCCACCAAGCCTGTATAGGTCATCAAACGAAAAACCGGTATTGTTTAAGTTATTGCCAAAGCTCAATAAGCTTATCTGCAAGGTATCCCTGAACATATTGATCAACCCACCTGCCGAATACCGGTCCTCAGTTCCTGCCCCGGCGTATAGTTTACCAAATACGCTTTTCTTTAGCGGCCCTTTAAATTTCAGGTTAATGATCTTGCCTACCTGGGCCTCGGGTATTAAATGATCGGGGTCGTTCTCGCGGTCATCATAAACCTGCACTTTATCCAGCATATCGGCATCAAGGTTTTTGGTGGCTATGCGGTAGTCTTGTTTAAAAAATTCATTACCGTTAACCAGTATTTTGCTGATGTCTTTGCCATTGAAATTTATTTTGCCGTCCATGCTTACTTCCATGCCGGGTAATTTTTTAAGTAATTCTTCTACCACCGCGTTGGGCCGGGTTTTAAACGCTTCAGCATTAAATTCAATCGTGTCTTTACGTATCACGATGGGTGGCCGCTCGCCGTTTATTACTATTTCGTTAAGCTGATTGGGGCTTAATGATATGGTACCTAAATCCAGGGGCTCATCTTTTTTCAAGGTAAATATTTTACGATAGGGCCTATAAGCCATAATGGAGATCAATACCTTCAAAGGTTTGCCTACAGGCAGGTTATGCAGGTTGAAAGAACCTGTTTTATCGCTCAGGGTGTAAATTAACAGCGTAGCGGTTGTATCTTTTACCTCTAAAATGGCAATAGTGGCAAATTCAATTGGCGCCTTATTTAACGAATCAATTATCTTACCTTTAATAGTAGCCTTTTGTGCCGATGCTATACAGGTAACCAATAATAGAGTAGTGAGCAATAAATACTTATACATATTTGTGATAAGGTTCAGTTTATGCATAAAGGTTTGTAAAAAGTTTTACATAAGCTGTATGCGTTAACATTCGTTAAGTATTATTAACAATATTTAACACTGCAAATTACATTAAAATAACAATTAAACTAAAAATTTAGGCTAAATTTACATGTTTAAACATTTAATAATATGAGTAAATATAAAATACCCGAGCAAACTCGTATAGGGCATGTGCATTTAAAAGTAAGCAACCTGCAGCGGTCGCTTGATTTTTACTGTGGCTTGCTGGGTTTTGAACTGATGCAACTATACGGCGACCAGGCCGCCTTTATATCGGCAGGTGGTTATCATCACCATATCGGGCTTAATACCTGGCAAAGCAAGGACGCACCGCCCGCACCCGAATATGCGCCGGGTTTGTTCCACACCGCTATATTATATCCTCAACGTAAAGATCTGGCAGTAGCAGTACAGCGGCTTATCGATGCCAAATACGCTATAACCGGTGCAGCCGATCATGGGGTATCAGAAGCTATTTACCTGGATGACCCGGACAAAAACGGCGTTGAACTGTATTGGGACAGGCCGCAAACCGAGTGGCCGAGGAATGAAGATGGAGGTATTGATATGTATACTCACGGGCTTAATATGGAGGGTTTGCTGGCTTTGGCGCATTAATCTGGATACGATCAGTTAATTTAGCGCCATGACAAGCAAACATTTAGCCTATTATTGCTGGGCCAACCGGCAATGGATTGATTTTATTTATGATAATTATCCGCAAGATGAATATATGCTCAAGCTCATTAATCATATTGCTAAAGGCGCACGGGCCTGGACAGACCGTATCGGGGGTGCCGATTGGAACCGCGACCTGTGGGGAATTGAAAATAAAGATGAATTAATAGCGCTTGAAGATAATATCAGGCATCGCATAGAGAGCCTCACCGAACAGCGACTAACAGATCGTATGCATATAACACGCCTTAACGGCCTTAGCCATAACCCGGCCATAGCCGATATTGTACAGCACTTGTTAATCCATGGCGATCATCACCGCGGGCAGCTTGCATCCTACGCTGTAGCCAAAGGCTACAAAAAACCTGATATTGATTACCTGAATTTTTGTATTATTCATCAATTGTAGGGAGTAGAAGCGCAAAATATTACCTCTCTACTGGTCTTGCCGCAACAATCAGCTATCTTTACCGCTCAATATGAGCAAAACAATTACTCCCTACAAGGATGAACAGGCCACCAAAAAACAGCAAGTGGCTGATATGTTCAACAACATATCCAAAACCTACGATTTCCTGAATCATTTTCTTTCGCTGGGCATTGATATTATCTGGCGCAAAAAGGCTATCAATGAGTTAAAGAAAGATGAGCCTAAACTGATACTGGATGTAGCTACCGGTACAGGCGATTTCGCTTTTGAAGCATTATCCATATTAAAGCCGGAAAAAATTATTGGTGTTGATATTTCGCAGGGGATGCTGGATATAGCGCAGCAAAAAATAACCAAACGTAATTTAGGCCATAGCTTTGAGGTTAAATTAGGCGACTCGGAAAAGTTGCCTTTTGAAGCCAGTCAATTCGATGCAGTAACAGTAGCTTATGGTGTGCGCAACTTTGAGAACCTGGAAGTTGGCCTGGCCGATATTAACCGGGTTTTAAAACCCGGTGGTAAAGCTGTGATATTGGAGTTTTCAAAACCCAAGTCCTTCCCTATAAAACAATTGTATAAGTTTTATTTTAATTACATAACCCCCGGCATAGGCAAGCTTTTTTCGAAAGATTCAAGAGCTTATTCGTATCTGCCCGAATCAGTAGCTGCCTTTCCAGACGGGACAGATTTTATAGCCCTTATGGATAGGGTAGGGTTTAAAAATACCAAATGCAGGCCTTTAGCGTTTGGTATCTGTTCAATTTATACAGGCGTTAAATGAATAAATTAAGGTACCTGCTCCCCGTACTACTGTTTTTTTGCAGCAATTTTTTGTTTGCACAATCGGTACCATCATGGGGGGGCGGCGCCGATTTAAAGGACCTTAGCTTTGGTTTTAGCTTTACCTACGTTAGCAGCTATTATAAAATTAACAAAGCGCCCGATTGGCGCAAGCCTTATGTTAACGAGGGCACAAAACTAACCGATTCGGTTAACAGCATCAGCTCGCCTAACGCGCAGGGTTTCGCAGTTGGGTTCCTAACCCGGTATCGTATTACCGATCATTTGGAAGTACGCGTTACGCCTTCACTGGTTTTTGCAGACCATAGCCTGGTTTATACCTATAATACTGCTGCACAAAATACAAGTAAGTCGGTACAGGCAACTTTAATAGAACTGCCGCTTTTACTAAAATTAAAATCAGACCGTATAGATGATTTCAGAGGTTATATAATAGGCGGTTTTAAATATTCGCAAAATATTGGCGGTAAATCAAACCCCAACGCTAATGCGTCTCCGCTGGATAAAGTAGTAAGGAACACAAGCGGATATGGCTCGTATGAAGTGGGTTTAGGCTGCGATATTTATTTTGAGTTCTTTAAGCTGTCGCCTGAAATTAAGTTATCCAATTCTTTCGGGGATGTGTTGCTTCATGAAGATTCACCTTATGCTAATCCTATCAATAAGCTATCATTACATAGCTTTATGTTTAGTTTATATTTTGAGTAATAGCCTGTTTTTAATCCCTTAAAAGCCTGAATTCCCAATGAAAAAGTATAATTTCGCAGTGGATTTATAAGTTAACCATGGCTAAAATTGCATTGATAACAGGCGCAACATCAGGAATAGGTGAAGCTTGTGCCAACTTGTTTGCACGCGAGGGTTATAGCTTAATACTCACCGGCAGGCGGCTTGACCGGTTAGAAAAGCTGGCTGCCCATTTGAATAAAAAATATAATACCGAAGTTGCCGTTTGCGCCTTTGATGTGCGTGATCGTGAACAGGTAAATGTTAACCTGGATAATCTGCCCGCTAAATGGAAGAAGGTTAACGTACTGATCAATAATGCAGGTTTAAGCCAGGGGCTTGATCCGATCCAAAGCGGTAGCATTGATGATTGGGAGACTATGATAGATACCAACATTAAGGGTTTGCTATATGTAAGCAAAATGGTATCAAAGTGGATGGTAGCGAACGGGTTCGGGCACATTATAAACTTAGGCTCGTTAGCAGGCAAGGAAGTATATCCAAACGGTAATGTTTATTGTGCTACCAAATTCGCGGTTGACGCGTTGAGCAAAGGCATGCGTGCCGACCTGCTTTCGCATGGTATACGGGTTACCGCAATACATCCGGGTGCAGTTGAGACTGAATTTTCAGAAGTGAGGTTTCATGGTGATAAAGAGCGGGCTAAAAAAACATACGAAGGTTTTAAACCTTTAGTAGCCGATGATGTAGCCGAAACCATTTGGTTCGCGGCATCGCGGCCGGCACATGTTAACATAAGTGAACTTATTGTTACACCAACCGCACAGGCAACTGTAACTAATATTTTTAGAAGTCCGGAAGTCGGAAAGTCCGAAAGATGGAATAAATAGAAATAATATAAACATGAATAAACTTCCGGACTAAAACAACAAAACCATGTCATTAATAACACAAATAGACCAGGATATAAAGTTAGCTATGCTGGCAAAACAGGCAGAGCGCCTACAGGGTTTACGGGCCATAAAATCAGCATTACTGCTGGCAAAAACAGAGAAGGGCGCCGCCGAAGAAATATCCCAGGAGGCCGAAGTTAAGGTTTTGCAAAAATTGGCCAAACAGCGCAAGGAATCGGCCGATATTTACAAGGCACAGAACCGGGAGGATCTTTACAACGTAGAAATGAGCGAATTAAAAGTTATTGAAGAATATTTGCCCCAGCAAATGACGCGTTTTGAAATTGAAGGTTACCTGCAGGAATTGATAGGCAGAATAGGTGCCACATCTATACAGGATATGGGTAGGGTAATGGGCATGGCCAATAAAGAGCTTGCAGGCCAGGCAGATGGCAAAACCATATCAGAGGTAGTGAAACAATTGTTAGGATAAATTATCGTAATAATTGTTGCAAGTGATTTACAATAACCTATTTTTATAACGTAATTAAAATACTTTTATACTGATTTTTAAATTGGTATAAATATTTAAAACTTAAACATTTACAATTTTTATATATGGATTTCGTGCTTAAAGAGGAACGCGGTTTTAGTTACATCGATGAGGGCGAAGGCGAGGTGCTGTTGCTATTACACGGCTTAATGGGCGGTTTAAGCAACTGGGAAGTGGTTATTGAGGAGTTTAGAAAAAAATACCGGGTGCTTTTACCAATGCTGCCGGTTTATGACTTGCCGGTAATAACCACAGGCGTAAAAACACTGGCTAAGTATGTACATAAATTTATAAAGTATAAAAAATTGGAAAATGTTACCCTGCTCGGTAATTCGTTGGGCGGGCATGTGGGCTTAATATATGTGCTGGCACACCAGGAGCGTGTAAGGGCATTAGTTTTAACCGGCAGTTCGGGTTTATATGAGAATGCTTTTGGGGGTTCTTTTCCGCGCAGGGAAAGCATGGAGTTTGTAAAAGAGAAGGTAGAATATACTTTTTACGACCCTAAAATTGCTACACCCGAATTAATTGACGAAGTTTATAAATTAGTTAACGACCGCCATAGCGTAATAAGGTTGTTAGCTATGGCAAAGTCGGCCATACGCCATAATATGAAGAAGGACCTGCATAAGATACGCGTGCCGGTTTCGTTAATATGGGGTAAGAATGATAAAATTACGCCGCCGGAAGTTGCTGATGAATTTCATGAGCTGCTGCCCGATTCGGAATTGCACTGGATAGACCGTTGCGGGCATGCCCCGATGATGGAACATCCGCATGAGTTTAACCGGTTGTTAAAAGGTTTTTTAGATAAAATAGGAGCATAAGATGTTTGCAGTTGAAATGATAGCTGACGGCATTCCGCCGGTACACACCTCTGATACTATTCAGCAGGTGCTTGACCGTATGGTAGAGTTTCGTGTGCGTCATTTACCTATTGTAAATGAAGAACAGTTTTTGGGCCTTATGGCAGAAGGCGATATATTGCCAGAAATTGATCCGCAAACAGCAATAGGCGCATTGGCACTTTCGCTGGTTAACCCTTATGTTCGCGAAGACCAGCATATATATGATGTTATCCGTTTGTTTTATGAGCAGCAGCTCACCATTGTTCCGGTGCTGGATATAAAAAAGAATTACCTGGGCCTGATACCTATAAACGCTATGAACGCGTATTTTGCTACAATAACTTCGGTTAGTGAACCCGGTGGCATAATTATATTGGAGATCACCAATAAAAATAATTCGCTGGCTCATATGGCGCAGATCGTGGAATCGGACAATGCGCAGATATTAAGCTCATATGTGCGCACCTTTCCCGAGTCGACCCGTATGGAGGTTACATTGAAAGTGAATAAGCAGGATATTTCTAATATACTGGCTACGTTTATGCGTTATGAATATGATGTAAAGGCAACCTTTAATCATAATGATAATGGTGATAACTCAATGGACCGATATGATTCATTGATGAATTATCTTAATTTATAAATGGGTCGATAGTCGATGGACCATAGACCATAGACCATAGTATTTATCATCAACACAAATAAACTATTGACCATCGACTATGGTCCATGGACTACAAATAAACCATGAAAATAGCAGTATACGGCAGACAATTTAACGACCCCGCAGTACTTCCCTACATACAGCAGGTGTTTGATAACTTATCACAACATAAGGTTGAAATATATGTCCACCAACAGCTTAATGATTATTTATCGGGGAAAATAAATACCGTAGCTTATAATGTACTTAAACAAGGTGACCAGATAAAAGGCCTGATAGATATATTTATCACACTTGGCGGCGATGGCACCTTGCTGGATATGGTAAGTGTTATCAGCGATTCGGGCATACCGGTAATAGGTATAAATTTCGGGCGGCTTGGCTTTTTGGCGAGCGTTAATAAAAACGATATCGCAGCGGCTATACATGATGTGGTAAACAATAAATTTACCCTGGATAGTCGCGCATTATTGAGTATTGACTCGGAGCATAATGTATTGGGCAAGGATAATTTTGCCCTGAATGATATCACCATTCATAAGCGTGATGATTCGGCAATGATAACTACCCATATGTTTTTAGATGGCGAGTTTTTAAATTCGTATTGGGGCGATGGCATTATTATAGCAACAGCAACCGGCTCAACAGCTTATTCATTAAGCTGCGGCGGTCCTATTATTTTTCCACAATCAAACGGCATTGTTGTTACACCTGTTTCGCCGCATAATTTAAACGTAAGGCCAATTGTATTGCCCGATAGCAGTAAGTTGTCTTTTGAGGTAGAATGTCGCAGTTCCAATTACCTTTTATCCTGCGATTCAAAAACTACCGTTATAGATAAGCCTGTGAAATTTGAGGTTCATAAGGCAAATTTTGAGTTAAATTTGATACGTTTAAGTAATGAAAGCTACTTATCAACGTTAAGGAACAAGCTATTGTGGGGCCTTGATGCCCGCAATTATTAAATTTAACGCATGGCTAAATTTTTAGCAGCAATACTCTTAATTTTTATTTCCTATGATTTAAAGGCGCAGAGCTGGGAAATAGGCGGCTTTGGTGGTGGTTCAGGTTACATGGGCGACCTTAACCCAAATAACCCGCTTAAAGTTTCGGGGATGGCTGCCGGTGCCTTTTTAAAATATAATTTTAATGGATATTTATCAGTAGGGTTAAATTACACCTATGGTGTTATTCGTGCTGCAGACAGCACATCGGCCGACCCGCAGTTTAAAAGCCGTAACCTGAGTTTTCGTACCACGCTGAACGAGTTAAGCTTAACAAGCGAGTTTAATTTTATGCGATACATACCATCCGTTAGCAAAAACATATACACGCCTTATGTTTTTGCAGGTGTAGGTATTGTGAGTTATAACCCGCAGGCTAATTATATGGGGCAAACCTATGATTTGCGGTTATTACAGACGGAGGGGGAAGCTGTATATGCCAATCCTGCTGTTACTGTGCCTTTTGGCGTGGGCTTTAAATACAATTTTGCAGGCAGGTTAACTTTAGGCACCCAGTTGGGCTATCGTGCGGCTTTTACAGACTACCTGGACGATGTAAGCGCCAAATATCCCGATAAAAATAAATTGCCTAATGCATTATCAGTAGCCTTATCAGATAGGTCAGGCGAAAAGACAGGTGTTTATACCGGAACGACCGGTACACAGCGTGGAGATATGCGGCCACACGACACTTATTTATTTGTTGGTTTTACCATATCATACACATTTATTACCGCAAAGTGCTATTATTAGCTATAAACTTTCTTTTCATCAGCATACTAAAAAAGTACAAAGTAAGTTTTACCTTTGTCACCTGAAAAATTGGCTTTGCGTAAGCAATGCTGCTGCTTACGCGCGCAAAAAGGAAATGAGTTATAAGGATAAGATTGATCTGTTAAAATTACCACAGCACATAGCTATTATAATGGATGGTAATGGCAGATGGGCTAAGGATAAAGGCAAATTAAGAATATTTGGCCACCATAACGGGGTGATTTCTGTACGCGATGTTGTGGAGGGTGCCATTGATGTTAATGTTAAGTATCTTACTTTATATACCTTTTCATCTGAAAACTGGAACCGCCCCAAACTTGAAGTGAGTGCCATTATGGAATTAATGGTAAATACTATTCATAAAGAAATAAAAAACTTTATGGAAAAAAATGTGCGCTTAAATGCCATAGGCGATATTACAATGCTTCCGCGTAAATGTTATAATGAATTAAAGAATGCTATTGATACAACTGCAGAAAATACCGGGCTTGTACTTACATTGGCATTAAGTTACAGTTCGCGCCGTGAAATTGTTAACGCAGCCAAACAAATAGCCATTAAGGTACAAAGCGGCGAACTTGATATAAATGATGTTAATGAGGATGTTTTTGAAAATAATTTATATACAGCTGATATGCCTGACCCGGAATTACTGATAAGGACAAGCGGCGAATACCGTATAAGTAATTACCTGCTTTGGCAAATTGCCTATGCAGAATTATATTTTACACCAAAACTATGGCCCGATTTCAGGAAGGAAGACCTGTATGAAGCCATATTTGATTATCAAAAACGCGAACGGAGATTTGGGATGACAAGCGAGCAGGTAAACTAAATTTTTTCTTTTAACACTTTTTAACAACTGTATAAATTATTTTTAGCCACTAAAATATCCGAATGAATAAATTTCTGTTTACTATTCTTTTCTTCGCAATAAGTACTGCTGTTCTGGCTCAGAACCGAACAAATACATTAATGAAACCAACGGATAGCTTAAGTTATCTGAATCCTAAGGAGTATATTATTGGTGACGTGACAGTTACCGGTACTCAGCACCTGGATGCAAGCGCATTGCTGCAAATATCAAAATTAACCAAAGGGGATAAGATCAGTTTACCGGGCGAGGCTAACGCCGCAGTAATAAAAACCATGTATGCCCAGGGATTGTTTGATGATGTGAAATTATACATTACCAAAATTAATCTTGATACAGTATATCTTGAAATAGCTGTAAAAGAGCTTCCACGATTATCGCGTTTACATCTAACGGGTATACGAAAGGGCGAAGCAGATGAATTGAATAAAACACTGGCCGATAAAACCGGTAAAATTGTAAACGCCAACTTGTTAAGCACAACTGTAGCGATTATAAAAAAGCATTACTTTGAGAAAGGGTTTTATAACGTTGCTGTTACCACAAGGCAAAGACCCGATCCGGGAGACGCTAACAGCATCATTCTTGATGTTAATGTTACTAAAAACAAAAAGGTAATGATAAACTCAGTAACCTTTGAAGGAAACCATGCGTTTTCGGAAGGAAAGTTACGGGGCTATATGGCAAAAACCCGCGTCAGGAAGTTTTATAACATTTTTGGCTCGAAAAAATTCAAGGAAGATAAGTACATTGAAGATAAGCAAACCCTCATTCAGAAGATGCAGGAGAAGGGTTACCGTGATGCCGAGCTGATAAGTGATTCGGTTTGGAAAAACGATGGCGAAACGGTAAATGTTAAAATTAAGCTGTATGAAGGCCCTAAGTATTATTTTGGTAAAATAAAATGGTCGGGCAACGCTAAATATAATGATGCCACCCTAAATAAAATATTACGTATTAAAAAAGGTGATGTCTTTAGCGAAGATGCGTTAAGTAAAAGGTTAAGCGGTGCCGGGCCAGCCGGTGATGATGTTTCATCACTTTATTTAAACGATGGTTATTTAACGTACAATGCTGACCCTGTACAAACAAGGATATATAATGATACCGTTGACCTGGATATCAGGGTATATGAAGGGCCGCAATACACCATAAACCGTGTTACAGTTAAAGGGAATGATGTTACTAATGATAAAGTGATTTACCGTGAATTGCAGACCCTGCCCGGACAAAAATTTAATAAACAGCTGCTAATTGAAAGTACACGGATAATAGGGCAATTAGGAAATTTTGATGATGCCAAAACAGATCCGCGGCCAACTAATTTTAACCCGCAGGATGGCACGGTTGACCTGGTGTATAATGTTGTGGAAAAACCATCAGACCAGGTAGAGCTTTCGGGCGGTTATGGTGGCGGGCAGTTAATAGGTACCCTTGGTCTTACGTTTAATAACTTCTCTATAAAAAATCTTTTCCATCTCAAGGAATATAAGCCATTGCCAAAAGGCGACGGAGAAAAGCTAAGTATAAGAGGGCAATCAAGCGGGCACGCTTATCAGAATTACTCTTTTACTTTTTCTGAACCATGGCTAGGGGGTAAAAAACCAATATATTTTGCATTAACAGCCTATACGCAGTTAAGCTCAAGCGGACAATATTATACCCCGGTTGATCCGGCGTATAACTACTTGCGCATAAACGGTGTGGGTGTTACCTTAGGTAAGCGGTTGAAATGGCCTGATAACCATTTTCAATTAAATTACTCATTAAACCTGGATCATTATTATTTGGATAACTTCCCGGGTTATTTATTTACAAATGGTACATCATACAATATTAAGTTAACGCAGGAACTTAGCCGTAACTCGCTTAGCCCTTCGCCTATATTCCCAACATCGGGTTCGAATATTAAATTTACAGTGCAGGGTACGCCGCCGTATTCATTGTTTAATGATCTAAATTATAAATTACCGCCAACGCAGGAGCAGTTATATCATTTTGTAGAATACTATAAAGTTAAGTTCGACGCGCAATGGTTTATACAGCTTGCCGGTAAATTTGTATTAATGTCGCAGGTTAGGTTTGGGTTCCTGGGCGAATATAATTCGGCAGTTCCCGGCTCACCGTTCGAAAGGTTTAAACTTGGTGGCGATGGTATGCAAAGCTACCAGTTTTTACAGGGTACAGATATAATTGGCTTAAGGGGCTATCAAAACTTTTCTATAATACCTGTTGGCACAAATTACACAGTCGATACTAATCCGGGCAGCTCTATATATAATAAATATACTTTCGAAATTCGTCACCCTGTTATTAATACTCCTTCCGCTACTATATTTATGTTAGGTTTTGCCGAAGGTGGTAACGTTTGGAATAAATTTTCGCAATTTAATCCTTATAATGTTCGTCGCTCAGCAGGTGCCGGTGTGCGAATATTTTTACCTATTTTTGGTATGCTTGGATTAGATTATGGTTATGGCTTTGATAAAATACCGGGAATTCCGGATGCAAATAAAGGCCAATTCACTTTCTCTATATCACAAAGTTTAAATGGTGGGTTTAATTAATCAGGAGAAAATATAATGAAGAGGATAATTTTAAGTATAGCTTTTACGTTCTTAGCATTCACCGCGACATTCGCGCAGCGTTTTGCTTATGTTGATTCGGACTATATTTTAAAACATATGCCCGATTATGTATCCGCTCAAAAGCAATTGGCTGCATTATCCGATCAATGGCAGAAAGAAGTGGATGCCCGTTTCCAGGTGATGGACCGTATGTATAAATCATACCAGGCCGATCTGGTTTTAATGAACCCGGATATGAAAAAGCGCCGCGAGGACGAAGTTATTGTTAAAGAAAAAGACGCTAAGGATTTTCAACGCCAAAAATTTGGGCCTGATGGAGAACTGGCTCAAAAAAGCACTTCTTTAATGAAGCCTATACAGGATAAGGTAGCCGCGGCCATACAGGCCGTAGCCGAAGCGGGTAACTGGGATTTTATACTGGATAAAAATGGCGAAGTAATTATGCTTTATGCCAATCCACACTACGACAAGAGCAACGAAGTGATAACCCGTTTAGGATTAAAACCGGGAGTATTTGCTAAATAAAAATTTTATATATATAATCGCACAAATTATTAAAAACAGAACAAAAAAAACAATGAAAAAATTATTTAAAGTTGCCTTAGTTGCAATATGCGTGGTATTGATGGGCAACTTTGCCAATGCACAGGCAAAATTTGGTTATATTGATACACAGGCCCTTATAACGGCTATGCCCGAAATGGCCACAGTAAATAAAACTATTGAAGAGTTTAAAAAAGGTTATATTGACCAGCTTGATAATCTTAAAAAAGAATATGACAAGAGCGTAGCTGATTACCAGGCCAAACAAGCTACTATGACCGATGCAGTAAAGGCCGTTAAACAAAGTGAATTAAACGATTTAGCAAAACGTGCTCAGGATTATCAAAATACTGCATCACAAGCAGTAGAGGCTAAAGGCGCTGAACTAATGAAACCAATTACTGATAAAGCCCGTGCCGCGATTAACGAAGTAGCTAAAGAAAGAGGTTGTACTTATGTATTTGATGCAGCCGAAATACATTTCTTAGTATCGCCTCCGACTGATGACCTGTTGGCTGCTGTGAAAACTAAATTGGGATTAAAATAAAATTTAATTAAACGTATTTATAAAGCGCCCTGTAAATATGGGGCGCTTTTTTTATTGTCGTGAACCATGATTTAAGGATTTTGTGATTTTCCTGATTTATATTTGTTAGCAATTCAGATTAACCCATTATTGATCTTAATAATCAATCTATCACTCAGTGGCCAACCAACCAATAGGTATTTTTGATTCAGGCATAGGCGGACTAACCGTATTCCGCTCCATAGCCGAACAGTTGCCGGGTTATGATTATATTTATTTGGGCGATAACAGTCGTGCGCCGTATGGCGACCGCTCGTTTAATACCATCCATCAATACACATGGGAATGCGTGCAATGGCTTTTTAAGCAGGGTTGCCCTTTAATTATACTGGCCTGTAATACCGCCTCGGCTAAAGCGTTGCGTACCATACAGCAAAAGGATATGCGGGGCCTTGACCCTGCAAAACGGGTACTGGGAGTTATCAGGCCTACAGCTGAAGTTATTGGCGACTATTCAAAAACCGGCGAAATAGGTGTATTGGGCACCAATGGTACGGTACAATCCCAATCCTATTTGTTGGAGATACAAAAGTTTTTTCCTGATCTGAAAGTTTACCAGCAGGCTTGCCCGCTATGGGTACCATTGGTTGAAAGCGGCGAATATGAAAAGCCGGGATCGGATTACCTGGTTAAAGGATACTTAGATGAACTAATGGCCAAATCGGCCAATATTGATACCATTTTATTAGCCTGTACCCATTATCCTTTGCTGATGGATAAAATGAAGGCGCATCTGCCCTCAACTATTAACGTTATAGCGCAAGGCGACATTGTAGCTAAAAGTTTAGCCGACTACCTGCACCGCCACTTTGAACTGGAGCAAAAACTGAGCAAAACCGGTACGCGCAAGTTTTATACAACTGATGATACAGCGGATTTTGACCGTCATGCATCGCGGTTTTTTTCGGCGCCGGTAACTTCGGAGTTGGTATCGGTTAGTTCGTTGACCTGTTAGCCTCACCCGGGCTTCTCCTTTGAAAGGATTTAGGTGAGGCTAATCCCTACCAAGTTAGTCAACTTTATTCCTTAAACCTGCCTTAATTTACCAACCATTTATTAAGTTTGCACCTAAAGCAAACTCGTTGAACTTTTATTTTACATACGCTTTAGTTGGTATCGGTCTGTTTGGCTTTTCAGCCTTGTTTGCGTTAGCCGGTGTTTATGCCGAACGCAAGGTATCCGCCTTTATACAAGACCGACTTGGCCCCACCGAGACCGGTAAATACGGGTTGCTGCAAACCCTTGCCGATATATTAAAGCTGCTGCAAAAGGAAATGATCATCCCGGCAGCCGCCGATAAAATATTATTTATGATGGCCCCGGCTATTATATTTATAGCGGTTTATATGGGTTTTGCCGCCTTGCCATGGGCGCCTGGCCTGGCCCCATCAAAAATAAACCTGGGGCTGTATTATATTTTTGCCATTATCTCTATCGAAACCTTAGGCATATTAATGGCCGGCTGGGGGTCAAATAACAAATATTCTATATTAGGGGCCATGCGCTCGGCCGCGCAAATTATTTCGTACGAGATACCTGCAGGGTTCGCACTTATATCGGTGGTAATGATAGCACAAACGCTTAACCTGCAGGATATAGCCTTACAGCAGGGCACATTATCAGCCGAAAAAATTAAATTTTTAGGGGTTTGGGATATTTCTTCAATAGGGGGCATACTGGCCTGGAATATATTCAGGGCACCTCATTTGATCATAGCCTTTGTGATCTATTTTATAGCATCCCTGGCCGAGAGTAACCGCGCACCTTTTGATATACCCGAAGCCGAATCAGAACTGGTATCGGGCTTTCATACCGAATTTACCGGCACACGGTTCGCGCTGGTATTTTTGGCCGAGTATTCTATGATGTTCCTGGTATCAATGGTTGGGGTTATTTTGTTTTTAGGAGCGTGGAACACACCATTGCCAAATATGGGAGTTGTACATTTAGCCGATTGGACAACAGGCCGCGTATGGGGCATATTTTGGATAGCCACAAAAACATTAACATTAGTAGGCATACAAATGTGGATACGTTGGACATTACCCCGGCTAAGGGTTGACCAGTTAATGAACTTATGCTGGAAAGTGTTAACACCGCTGGCATTTGTTTGTATGCTGGTATCGGGTATATGGCGGTTATGGTTAATGTAGTTTAGTTAATTAGAGATTAGGTATAGAGAGTTGGTTTATGAAAGATTAAAGATTTGAAATCAGTGAAATCAAATAATAAATAATACGATTAAGGAAATCGGTGTAATCAATGATAAACAAAGCACTCAACGGATTTACAACGGCATGGAAGGGGTTATCCCTTACCATTGGCCACCTGTTTGCCTCGAATGCTAAACGGCAGGTAATACCGGCGAGTAATGCTAATTATTTTAAACAAATGGAGGGCACAAACACCATCCAGTATCCTCACCAGCAATTAGCTGTTCCCGAAGTGGGCCGGTACCAATTGGATGTGGAAATGGATGATTGTATTGTATGCGACCTTTGCGCTAAAATTTGTCCGGTTGATTGTATAACCATCGATTCGATAAAAGCTACTGAGCCGGGAGGTATAGGCCAAACATCCGACGGTACCACCAAACGCCTTTATGCAGCCAAATTTGATATTGACATGGCCAAGTGCATGTATTGCGGCTTATGTACCATTGTATGCCCTACCGAATGCATTGTAATGACCAACCAATATGACCGCACGGTATTTGAGCTGAAGGACCTCAATTATGAATTTGCAGATATGACACCCGAGGACGCCGCCGAAAAGCGCCGGTTGCTTGAAAATCAATTGGCCGAAAGGCAGGCAGCAAAGCTGGCAGCGCTAAATAAAACGGAGGGCGGGGCATGAGCATAGCACAGCTTCTTTTTTATGTGATGAGCTTTATAGTGGTGGCATCGGCATTGTTTGTGGCATCAACAAAAAACCTGGTACGCTCCATATTTATGTTTTTTATAACATTGTTTGCGCTGGCCGGGCTATACGTTTTAGCTTTGGCCGATTTTGTGGCCATAACCCAAATTGTAATATACGTAGGGGGTATTTTGGTATTAATATTATTTGCTTTTATGCTATCAGGCAAAGAAACCCTCAATGTGCTACAGCAGCAAAAAAGTAAGTTTATTAACCTAAGCAAACTGCCTGCAATACTATTGGGGTTGCTGTTTTTTGTAGTAATGGTAAACGTGATCTGTAAAATTGATGCTGATAACCTGGTATGGGTAAAACAGGTGATCAATTCAAATAACCAGATCAGACCAAATGATGAGATGATAAACAACATAGGCGTTAATTTAATGACGCGCTATTTATTGCCTTTCGAGGCTATATCTATATTGCTGCTGATGGCATTGATTGGCGCAGCGCATTTAGCGCGGAAGGAGGGCAAAGCATGATAACCTTAACCGATTTTTTAATGGTAGGAGCTGTGCTGTTTTGCACAGGCTTATACATGATCGTATCAAAACACAACGCCATACAAATTTTAATAGGCATTGAATTAATGCTGAACGCTGCCATTTTAAACCTGGTAGCTTTTGGCAGATATGATAAATTGAACAATGGCGGGCAAATTTTCGCCCTGTTTGCTATTGTACTAGCAGCGGCAACAACAGCCGTGGCTTTGGCTATCATATTGAATGTTTATAAAAAATACAAAACTATTGACCCGCGCAGGATCAATAATTTGAAGGATTGAGTGATGAGGAAGAACATGATTTTCTATATTTTGTTATGTTGTTCCTTGCCTTACGTAGCTAATGCACAAGGCAACGTTAAAAATGATAACGTTCTTTATATAGTTGACGGAACACCAGTAAATAAGGCTTCAATAAATACAAATGAGGTTTTGATAAGACAAACTTTACCTGGAAATCGGGTAAATTTTGAAAGAGATTTTGATAGTATAATAGTTATTGTTACCAAAAAGTCGGCTATTGTTCAGTATCAAAAAAAATTAAGTGCATTTTCGAAAAAGTATAAAGACTATTTAAGCGCCAATCAAAATAGTGATGCTGACTGTGGGTACGTATTAGATGCTTCATTTCTTTGGATAAAGGATAGTGTTAATATGATTAAAAGGTTGTATGATGTGCCTGACAAGAAAATAAAAAAAGTCGTTTTTGAGGAGAACTCTTTTTATAATGGTGGTGTCAGTAAAAAATACAATATGTTCATCACTACAAAAAAATAATATTTGAAAACACCCTTAGCGTACCAGGACCTCTCCATTATTTACTTTGCCATAGCAGCGGTATTATTGCCCCTGTTTGCGGCCGTGGTAAATTGCTGTTTGCCGGGTAAACACAACAAAATTTCGGGCTGGATAGCTACTGTGGCTATTTTGGCAAGCTGTGTGTTAGCTGTATCCATATTTATTAAAATATGGAACGACCATCAAACGCATGTACAACTGCTTTGGTTCACTATCGGGGCCACTAAAATATACGCGGGTATTTTGCTCAATAACCTGTCGGTATTAATGCTGGTACTGGTTTTGGTTATTGCGTTGCCTGTGCATATTTATTCAACCATTTATATGAAGAATGACGAGAATTATGATCGTTATTTCATCTATCTCGGCCTGTTTTGTTTTAGTATGCTGGCGCTGGTGGTGGTTGACAGCATGGTATTGCTTTACGCTTTTTGGGAACTGGTTGGATTTTCGTCCTACCTGTTGATAGGCTTCTGGTTTACCAAAGAAAAAGCGGTACAAGCCAATAAAAAAGCATTCCTGATGAACAGGATAGGAGATATTGGTTTATTAACCGCTATCATTATTTTATATGCACAGTACCATACATTTGATATTGCCGAACTTTTTGGCGATAGCGGGTTCATTAATCAAACCACTTTAACAAATGGTTTATGGCTGGCGCCCGGTGGAGGCCTGCCTGCCATATGGCAATATGTAGCTTTTGGCGGCATATTTTTGGGAGTGGCGGCAAAATCGGCACAGTTCCCGCTGCATACATGGCTACCCGATGCTATGGAGGGGCCAACATCCATATCCGCGCTTATTCATGCGGCTACCATGGTGGCGGCTGGTGTATTTTTATTGGGCAGGGTTTACCCGCTATTTACCACAACCGAATTAAATATATTAGCCGTAACGGGTTGTTTTACCGCCTTTATGGCGGCCACCATCGCGCTAACACAAAACGACCTGAAGCGCATTTTGGCTTATTCTACCATTTCGCAACTGGGTTTTATGGTAATGGCTATGGGTATTGGGGCGTATGCATCTTCGCTGTTTCATTTGATAACCCACGCGTTTTTTAAATGTTTATTGTTTTTGGTGGCCGGTATAGTAATACACCAGATGCAGCATATTAAAGAGGATAACGACCTGGATATCGACCCGCAAAATATTTTATACATGGGCGGTCTGCGTAAAAAACTGCCGTTCACTTTTATAGTGGCTGTTATTGCCGGTTTGGCATTAATAGGTTTGCCGCTTACATCGGGCTATTTATCAAAGGATGGTATTTTGATACAGGCTGTTGATTGGTCGGAAAACAAAGGCATGTTTTTAAAAATGGTACCGATAATAGCCATTATCACCACCTGGCTAACCGCCTTTTATGTAACCAGGATGATTGTAAAGATATTTTTCGGAAATTTTAAGCTGGAGGAGTTTCATCCCCATATAAAATATCACATCAGCGACGGGGGATGGCAGTACAAATTACCTTTAACTTTATTGGCTATTGCCTGTTTGTTCCCATTGTTTTCGTTTAACCCGGTATTATATGAGCAGGCGTGGATATTCAGCGGATTTAATTCTATCCGTTTAGAGCGTGTAAATATTTACCATACCATAATACCCGCAGGGGTAAATATTTTAAGCATTCTGCTGATATATTGGGCATGGGCGGTTTATACCGGGCGCAAGCTGCTGGTATTTCCGCAAACCGGCTTTTTGTTCAGCATGTCCTATCAGGAATGGTGTTTTGATCAATTTTATAATAAATTCATAGTAGGGGCTGTGCTAAATTTAAGTAAGCTGGTTTCGTGGGTTGACCGTAAGGTGATCGATGGCTTTATTAACCTGTTGTCGCAAATAATTATAGCTATTTCAAAGTTAGCCGCCTGGTTCGACCGTTATATTATTGACGGCATATTGCACCTTATTGCGTTTATGGTACAAATTACCGGTAATTTTGTACGTAAATTTCAAGGCGGTAAAGTGCAATATTATTTGTTCAGCATGCTGGCAATTGTGCTGGCGCTTATTATTTATTTATCTGTTTAGATTTGAGATATGAGATTTGATAAAATAGATTTAAAATTCAATTATAAATCAACAGTATTTCTTCCTACGGCAGGGAATGCTATAATCTCGCATTTCACATCTCATATCTCACATCTTAAACCTCACATCTCAAAGCAAAGATGAACATACTTACCCTGCTCATATTTATCCCACTGCTGTTTGGCTTAATCATAGCATTGATGCCGTCCGACTGGCGGAGCAGTTTTAAATACCTCACTTTGTTGGCTACCTTGATACAGTTAGGCATAAGTATATGGATATACCTCAATTTTAAAACTGGAGTTGCTTATGGTGGTGTTGTTAATGAGAGCCAGTTTCAATTCGTTCAAAAGCTGCCATGGATAAATATTAACCTGGGCAGCCTTGGCCGTATGCAAATGCAATATTTTGTAGGGATAGATGGTATATCCATCACCCTGCTGGTGATGACATCCCTGGTTTTGGTTATCGCTGCATTATCATCATGGGAGATAAAAAGCAATCTTAAAGGCTTTTTTGTGCTTTTCCTGATACTGGATATGGCTGTGCTGGGCGTGTTTTGCTCGCTTGATTTTTTCCTGTTCTATATTTTTTACGAACTGATGCTGCTGCCGCTGTACTTCCTGATAGGGATGTGGGGCGGGGCGAGGCGCGAATATGCTGCTATCAAATTCTTTTTGTATACCCTATTCGGTTCGGTATTTATGCTGCTGGTAATGATAGGCCTGTACCTGTCGGTTATTGATCCGGCAACCGGAAGCCATACCTTTAATATGGTACAGATGATGAACCCGGCCAATTATATGCATGGATCTATATTTTCAGCATTAAGTCATTACACATTATTTGGTATACAGGCACGTACATTGGGTTTCGTGATCCTGTTCATCGCATTTGCCATTAAAGTACCTGTTGTGCCATTGCATACCTGGTTGCCCGACGCGCACGTAGAAGCGCCCACCCCGGTATCTATTATCCTGGCAGCTATCCTGTTAAAAATAGGCGGATACGGAATTATCCGGATATGCCTGGGTATATTCCCTGATGTAGCCTCCTCCGGAGCTTATTGGCTGGGTTTACTCGGTATTATCTCTATTATATACGGCGCGTTAAACGCATTGGCCCAGCGCGACCTGAAACGGCTTATCGCTTATTCATCTGTATCGCAAATGGGTTTTGTATTATTGGGCATTGCTTCGCAAACAGCCGAGGGGCTAAGCGGGGCAGTTATCCAGATGGTGAGTCACGGCTTCCTGTCAACTATGCTGTTCTTCCTGGCCGGGGTGGTATATAACCGCGTACATGACCGGGATATTTATCATTTCCGTGGTTTAGGCACCCTGATGCCAAAATATACCGTTTTTGTAATGATAGCTTTCTTTGCATCATTGGGTTTGCCCGGTTTTTCGGCATTTATTGCTGAAGCGTTTTCGTTAACGGGCGCTTTTAAATCCCCATCTGTTAATGGTTTGCTGCCTTACTGGATGGCAGTTTGCGGTGCTGTGGGTATATTACTCAGCGCATGCTATTTTTTATGGACACTGCAACGCATGTTCTTTGGTTCGATATCTCTGAAAGGTGGTGATGTTTGGAAGGCGGCCCTGGCCGATTTAAATTTCCGCGAAATAATTACGCTGCTGCCACTTGCCATAGTTGTATTTATTTTAGGGATAATGCCTTCGCTGGTTTTTGATAAGATCAATGATTCGGTATTGGCGCTGGTGCAGTTCTTACACATCGTTAAATAATATGCACGAACTCATACCCTATATAAACGTACAGTTAACAGGCATTTTGAATGATGTTCATTACTTTATGCCCGAAATATACCTGTCGGCATTGTTTATAGTGGTGTTGGTTACCGATCTACTTTTTGGCCGAAATTCTGAAAAACTATGCCGCATTATAGCTTGCGCCGGCATGGCGATAGTTGTGCTGATGGATTGGAAGTTATTGCTGGAAACAAAAGACCAGGTTAACTTTTTATTTGAAGGTATGCTGTTGCAAAACCATACCTCTTTGGTCTTCCGTTTGATCATTGATAAAATAGCATTTCTGCTGCTTTTATATTTCGCGTGGGATGAACAATTGCGCTCGCATCCCAAACGGTTAGCCGATCTGTATGCTATAACCATTGCATCGGTGCTGGGCATGCATTTAATGACCATGGCAGCAAATCTACTATCGGTTTACCTGTCAATAGAAATGGTTTCCATCGCATCTTACCTGATGGTAGCCTACCGTTCCGAAAACGCGTTCAGTACCGAGGCCGGGTTAAAATATGTATTATTTGGCGCTACATCGTCAGCTATAATGCTGTATGGCATTTCATTATTATATGGCTTTGGCGGTACACTCAGTTTGTTCCAGGATGGTTTTGTACCGGCACTTATACAGGTTAATCCTGTTGGGGTTTCCTTCGCATTAATTTTAGTGCTGATCGGTATAGGATTTAAGCTATCGTTTGTACCTATACATTTTTGGGTGCCCGATGTTTATGAGGGCGCGCCAACTCCGGTAACCGCGTTTTTATCAACCCTACCTAAAATAGCCGCGTTTGCGCTGCTTGTTAATTTTTTAACACCGTTTATAAGTTCGCCCCAATGGAAGGCGTTCGATTTTAGGTTATATCTTTCTATAATCGGGATTATCACCATGATAGCGGGCAACTTTGCCGCTGTATTGCAGCAAAATGTTAAACGTATGCTGGCCTATTCCAGCATTGGGCATACCGGGTTTGCGTTAATAGCGATAGTTACCTTCACAGCACAGGGTATTACCGCTTTAACATTTTACCTGGCCGTATATGCTACTGCCAATATTTGCGCCCTGATGCTGGTAACCTATTTTACGCGAATTACCGGATCGGAAGATGTAAATAGTTATAAAGGGTTAGGGCTTAAATATCCGGCGGCTTCTGTATGCTTTATAATTGTACTGATATCACTTACCGGTTTACCGGTTACCGCGGGCTTTACCGGTAAATTGCTAGTTTTCTCGGCAGTATACAGTGTTTACCAGGCCAATCATGATGTATGGCTATTGATGTTGACGATCACAGGGGCAATAACTACCGTAGTTTCGCTATTCTATTATATTACAATACCGCTCAATTTGTTTTTAAAACGTACCGAAATAATAGGTGATACAATTCGGGGTTCAAAATATATTGTCGTTTTTGCAATAATGCTGTCTATTGTACTTTTAATAATCGGAATTTTCCCCGATTCCTTCCTCGCTTTTTTATAAAAAGCAGCATTTCACTATTTTTTTACCATAAATTAATATTTATTTCATTTATATATGATTTTAATCATAATTTCAGGCGTTTTTTAAAAATTATTATTAAATATTCCATGAAGCGCTATTTTCCATTTTCTGTAATTGTATTTATTTTAATATTAACCTTCGTTTTTCCTTCAGTAGAGTTTAAAAACACCGGAAAATCTCATTTTAATACCGGCGATACAGCCTGGATGTTGATGTCGACAGCCCTTGTTTTGATTATGACACCAGGTTTGGCGTTTTTTTATGGCGGAATGGTAAATAAGAAAAACGTCATATCAACCATGCTGCAAAGTGTTATTTGTATGGTTATTATAACCGTAATGTGGGGCATATTTGGTTTTAGCCTTGCCTTTGGCGATAGCATACATGGCATAATAGGCAACCCGTCTACCTATTTTATGATGAAAGGCATGCTGGGCGATGCAACATGGAAACTGGCACCCACTATACCGTTACTGTTGTTTGCTATGTACCAGTTAAAATTTGCCATTATAACGCCTGCATTAATAACCGGCGCGTTTGCCGAACGAATTCGCTTTGGCTCTTACATTATATTTTTATGCTTGTTCAGTATTTTTATTTTTTCGCCATTGGCACATGCAACCTGGCATCCTGATGGTTTGTTAAGCAAATTAGGCGTGCTTGATTTTGCAGGCGGAACAGTTGTACACATGTCTGCCGGATGGGCTGCTTTAGCATCGGCCTTGTATTTAAAGAAACGGAATGAGCCCAGTCATGCACCCGCGCGAATCACTTATGTAATTATAGGTACCGGCCTGCTTTGGTTTGGCTGGTTTGGCTTTAACGCAGGCTCGGCTTTCGGAGCTAATCATTTAGCGGTTACTGCCCTGGCTACAAGCACTACGGCATCAGCCGCTGCAGGTTTAACCTGGATATTTTTTGATATACTGGGTGGCAAAAAGCCATCGGCAATGGGTACTTGTATTGGCGCTGTGGTAGGTTTGGTAGCTATTACCCCTGCGGCAGGTTACGTTTCTGTTCCGCATTCATTAGCCATAGGTATAATATCGGCCATAGTGAGTAACCTGGTAGTTGAATGGCGCACACGCACTTCAATTGATGATACGCTGGATGTATTCCCTTGCCACGGCGTTGGGGGTATGGTGGGTATGCTGCTTACCGGTGTTTTTGCCCATCAAAATGTTAACCCTGCCAATACAACCGGAAATGGCCTTTTCTTTGGCGAAACTCACCTCTTCCTGGTACAATGCTTTGCCATGGTAGTTGTTTCTATATATGCCTTTTTTGGTTCGTTGCTGCTACTTAAAATCACCGATATGATATCGCCATTGCGTGTTTCAAAAGAGGATGAAGTAATAGGGCTGGATATTAGTCAGCATGGCGAGCGCTTGTAATTAATTAAACCAAAACCAATTCATAAATTTAATGCAGAGGCCGGCAAATTGTCGGCCTTTTTTGTAATATGACTTATATAGCTATGGGTTTAAAACCCATAGCTATATAGACTGTTCAAATTGTATATTTGATATTATAATAAATGCTATGGAACACCAATCATTCACCATTACAGTTAATAACACCGAATACTCGGTTAAACTTCATTGCCTTAATCCCAAACTATATGATGTAACCCACAAAACAGCATATCACCGCATAGGGAAAACTGATGCCGGCGCGTGGGTTTATGTGGAAACTCCTGCCGCAGAACAACACATGCCATTACAGGAAATTGGTAATGCGATAGATGAATACACAGGCGATGTTAGGCCTGGGCAGGATAATTAAATGTTAGGATTTTGTTAATATTTAATACGAATTAATGACAATTCACTTAACCCTACTTTACAATAAAGTTATAACTTTGCGTGCTTAATACCTGTCATGAGCGATCAGATCAAGCATGAATGCGGTGTGGCATTTATCCGCCTTTTAAAGCCACTTTCTTTTTATCAGCAAAAGTACGGCACCGCGCTGTATGGCTTAAACAAACTTTATCTTTTAATGGAGAAACAACATAACCGGGGCCAGGATGGCGCAGGTGTTGCAACCATTAAGCTGGACATTGCGCCGGGTAAACGTTATATAAGCCGGCACCGATCGATGGCGTCGAACGCGGTTGCTGATATATTTGAATATATACAGAAAAAGTTCGCAGACATCCAGAAGGAAACCCCCGAAAGAATGGCAGATGCAGAATGGCTCAAAGAAAACGTAAGCTTTACCGGCGAAGTTTTATTGGGCCATTTGCGTTATGGTACACATGGAAAAAATAGCATTGAAAGTTGCCACCCGTTTTTAAGGCAAAACAACTGGATGACCCGGAACCTGGTTATAGCCGGCAACTTTAACATGACCAATGTTGATGAATTGCTACAGCAATTGTATGACCTGGGCCAGCATCCTAAAGAGAAAGCGGATACCGTTACTGTGCTGGAGAAAATGGGCCATTTTATTGATACCGAGAACCAAGGCCTGTTTGATCAGTACAAACGCGAGGGGCTGGACGACAACGTAGAGATAAGCAGGCTGATTGCCCGTGATATGGACGTGGCTAAAATACTGCAAAAATCGGCTAAGAACTGGGACGGTGGTTATACCATTGCAGGCATATTAGGCCATGGCGATGCCTTTGTAATGCGCGACCCGGTAGGCATACGCCCTGCTTATTATTATTATAACGATGAAATTGTGGTGGCCGCATCCGAGCGCCCTGCTATACAAACCGCGTTTAACATCCCAATAGATGATATCAGGGAGATAAAGCCGGGCCATGCTCTAATCGTAAAAAAGAGTGGAAAAATAACCGAAACTGAATTTGCCGAGCCGCTTGAAAAGAAAGCCTGCTCATTTGAGCGTATATATTTTTCGAGAGGAAGCGACGCGTCGATATATCGTGAACGTAAACAATTAGGCAGGCTGCTTTGCCCGCAGATATTGAGCGCGGTTGATAATGATATTAAAAATACCGTATTCTCTTATATCCCTAACACAGCCGAGGTAGCCTTTTATGGTATGGTTGAGGGGATACATAAATACATTAAAAAATATCAGCGCGATAAGCTGCTTAACCGGGAGGATAAGATAAGCGAAGAGGAACTGACCGAAGTATTATGCATTGCACCACGTATTGAAAAGATAGCCATAAAGGATGTTAAGCTGCGTACCTTTATAACCCAGGATGCTGACCGCAGCGAAATGGTGGCGCATGTTTACGATACCACTTACGGCCTTATTAAAAATGGTACCGATACTTTAGTTGTACTGGACGATTCTATTGTGCGTGGTACTACACTAAAACAAAGTATACTGAAAATACTCGACCGTTTGGGGCCTAAAAAAATTGTGGTGGTTTCATCGGCACCTCAAATACGTTACCCGGATTGTTATGGTATTGATATGTCGCGCATGGGTGAGTTTGTAGCATTTGAGGCGGCCATCAGCTTGCTTAAAGAGGCGGATAAAGAAAATGTGATACTGGAAGTTTACCAGAAATGTAAGGATAGCGCCAGCCTCCCTAAAGAAGAAGTTACCAATTACGTGAAAGCTATTTATGAGCCTTTTACCGATCAGCAGATATCAGACCGTATAGCAAGGATCATTACCCCGAAGGATATAAATTGCAAGGTTGAAGTGATCTATCAAACACTGGATAACCTGCATAAAGCCTGCCCCGACCATACCGGCGACTGGTATTTCAGCGGCGATTTTCCAACTCCGGGCGGTAACAAGGTGGTTAACCGCGCCTTTGTTAACTGGATGGAAGGAAAGAACCAGCGGGCGTATATGTAGATCAGCCGGCAGGTTTTAGTTGCCGGTTAGCAGATTAGTTTTACCTATGAGATAGGCGAAAAGATATAATGGGTAACCAGCTTATCCATTAATATTAATGAGGCTATGATTAATGCTACCCCCGCTACCTCATTAAGGCGATGCACCAGTTTTACCGAGATCTTGTCGCGTAATTTATTGGCATAAAAGGCCTTGGTAGTATCAAGCCCGAACTGAACAATAAGTACAGTTAAAAACATAATGCCAATTTTTGTGGTCCTGTTGTGCGTGTCTTCATGGTAAATAGTACTGGCTGTGCCAATAACCGTTATCCAATGGAACAGTAGGGTTGGATTAAAAATGCACATCAAAAATCCTTTTAAAAAATACCCGGTGCGTTTAAGCCCGGTAGGGGCCACATTGGTATAATTTACCTCCGACTTTTTAAACAGGTAATATACTCCAACGGTAAATAAAATAGCGCTGCCTACTTCGCCGGCCATAATTTTAGCATGGGCGGGTATATCAAATAATTGCGAGCCAAACAGTATGGTGCCTACAAATACAATATCGCTGCATACTACGCCCAGCGCCAGGTATACACCTGCGTGGAAACCCCGTTCAATGCTGGTTTTTATTAAAGCAAAGAAAACCGGCCCGGTAAGGAATGTCAGCACTATCCCAATCCCAATTCCCGAAATAACAGCTTCTATCATTAATGTAGCTTGGTTCAGTTTGAAGTATGCAAATGTGCAATTTTTATCTCTTATACAAAGAAACTTAATGTTCTGCGTTTATTAATTTAAATAGTATAACGGGAATTATAAAAAATGGATTATGTTAGTACTTTAAAACCAATTTACCATAACCTACATAAAATGGAACAAAACAACTCAAAAAGCTATGGGTCGGCGTTGTATACGCTGGTTACCGTGTTTTTTTTCTGGGGCTTTTTAGCCGCATCTAACGGTATATTTATACCTTTTTGTAAAGCGCATTTCAGCCTTACCCAATTTCAATCGCAACTGATAGACTTTACCTTTTACGGGGGATACTTTATCGGTTCGCTTATCCTGTATTTCGCTTCACAAGCCACTAAAGTTGATATCCTGAATAAGTTGGGCTATAAAAACGGCATTGTGCTGGGTCTTGTACTATCGGCGGTGGGCGCTTTGTGTATGATACCTGCAGTTGCAACCGGCTCATTCCTGTTCATTTTGGGTTCGTTTTTCATTATCGCTTTGGGCTTTTCGTTACAGCAAACCGCTGCTAACCCATTTGTGGTGGCGCTGGGTCCGCCCGAAACCGGATCAAACCGTTTAAACTTTGCAGGCGGTATTAACAATATCGGCGGTTTATTAGGGCCTATCATTGTAAGTATTGTATTATTCGGTACAGCAAAGGGGGCGGCTTCATCAAGCAGCGTCCCGTTATCATCAATTGACAACCTGTATTATATATTGGCCGGCCTATTTTTGGCGGTTGCTGTGTTTTTTTACTTTTCAAATTTACCCGTTGTAACCAGCGACGAAAAAATAGAAGCCAGCACCAAACCAACGCTGCCATTAATAATTATGCTATTGGGCTTTTGTCTCATCATGATTTCTGATCAGTTAGCCGCCTTTACCGGCTTAAGTAAAGCTGTTTTTGTTTACGCGTCGCTCGCTATTATATTATTTTCATTATTAGGTTCATTATTGGCCGCTCAAAAAAACAAAGAAGGCTGGGGCGCTATGCAATACCCGCAGCTTATTTTAGGTATGATCGCCATATTTACCTATGTAGGTACCGAAGTTACCATACAAAGTAATATGGGTGCCTTACTTAAACTGCCGGATTTCGGCGGTTTTACTGAATCGCAAATGTCGCCGTTTATTTCCTTGTATTGGGGCAGTTTAATGATCGGACGTTGGACAGGCGCTATCGGTGCGTTCGACCTGTCAAAATCAACAAAAAACATTTTAACGGTTGTTGTTCCGTTTGCCGCGTTTGCGGTGGTATTATTGGTTAACCGCGCAACCGGTATCGATGTGAGTAACCTGTACATTTATGCCATAAGTATTGCTGTATTAATAGCGGCGTTCTATATCGGTCAGCAAAGGCCGGTGCGTACTCTGGTTTCACTGGGTATTTTAGGAATGATATTTATGCTGATCGGTTTGTTTTCAACCGGGATGCTGGCGGTATTCGCGTTTATCAGCGGCGGGTTATGCTGCTCTATCATGTGGCCGTCTATCTTCTCGCTGGCTATTACGGGCTTAGGAAAATACACCGGCCAGGGATCGGCATTTTTAATTATGATGATATTGGGCGGCGCTATTATACCACCGGTGCAAGGCTTGCTGGCCGATACCACAGGTATACACCAATCATACATCGTGCCGGTGCTGGGCTTTGCCTATATCGTGTTCTTCGCCTGGAAAGTAAGGCAGGAGCTCATTAAACAAGGTATTAATATTGACCATACCACTGTTGAAAAAAGCGGGGGGCACTAATTTTAGTCATTAGTCACTGGTCATTAGTTATCGTTCGATTGACAATAACTAATGACCAATGACATAATGACCAATGACTAACTATGAAACCATCCTTCGATACCATATTCATGAAACTGGCTACCGACCTGGCCCTGCGCTCGCATTGCGTAAAGGCGCATGTGGGGGCGGTGTTAACGCGCGATACACGGATCATTTCCATAGGCTATAACGGGCCGCCGGCGGGAACACATAATTGTGATGAGGAATGGCCCGATGTAGGCTGCGCGCGCGACTCGAAAGGAAGCTGCTCACTCGCTTTACATGCCGAAGAGAATGCCATATTATATGCCGTTAAAAGCGGCGCTAAACTGGAAGGGGCAACACTTTATACCACGCTATCGCCATGTATAGCTTGCGCGAGGCTGATATTTTCGGCAGGGATAAAACAGGTTTATTTTAGTAAATCATACGCGCAGTATAAAGGTATAGCCAGCGATGAAGGGGTTGATTTTTTGAATCGGTTTGGGGTGCCTACGGTGAAGTTGGAAGAACTATAATATACTAACCATATCTAAATAGGATTAAAATGAAAAAGTTATTTTTTGCGTCAATGACCGCATGGTTGTTTATAGCCAATATCGGCATAGCCCAAACCACACCAACAAAAGATGAACGCATGCACTGGTGGCGCGAGGCTCGTTTCGGCATGTTTATCCATTGGGGCGTTTATGCGCAGTTAGCAGGGGCCTATGACGGCCACCAACAGTTAAAAAGCGGTGCCGAGTGGATAATGAACATGAATAAGATACCCGTTGCCGATTACCAGGCTGTAGCCAAACAGTTTAACCCGGTAAAATTTAACGCCGACGAATGGGTACTCGCCGCCAAAAACGCCGGGATGAAATATATTGTGATAACCGCTAAGCACCACGATGGCTTTGCGCTGTTTAAATCAGACGCCAGCAAATGGAATATTGTTGATGCCACTCCCTATGGCAAAGATATTTTAAAGCAACTGGCGGCCTCTTGCAAAAAGTATGGGATGCGGTTAGGTTTCTATTATTCCCAGGCGCAGGATTGGAACAATGGCGGCTCGGCAACATGGAAAAAAGCTGCCGACGGATGGCTTCGCCCGGATAGTGCTATAATAGATGCTTATACCAAAGCTCACAAAGGCCATTGGGACCCGGTACAAACGGAAAAACCATTTGCCGAATATATTGATAAAGTGGCCGTTCCGCAAGTGAAAGAATTATTGACCAACTATGGCGATGTTTCTGTTTTATGGTGGGATACACCAACTGATATGACGCCCGAATTTGCCTTAAAGTTCCAGGCACTGCTAAAACTACAGCCTAATATTATTACTAACGATCGGTTGGAGCGTCCCGACTTTCCGGGTGATACCAAAACACCTGAGCAACGCATACCCAAACCAAGTGAGCTGGATGGTATTGACTGGGAAACCTGTATGACCATGAACGGCACCTGGGGTTTCCGTGCGACTGACCATAACTGGAAATCGACAGAAACATTGATACACAACTTATGTGATATTGCTTCAAAAGGAGGTAATTACCTGTTAAATGTTGGTCCGAAGGCTGATGGTACTTTTCCTGATGAAAGTATAACCCGCCTCAAAGAAATTGGCGACTGGATGAAGGTGAATAGTGAAGCTATTTACGCCACTAAACGCAGTCCGCTGCCGTTGGTTGATTGGGGCCGCTGCACCGAAAAAGATAACGACAACAATACCACACTTTATTTGGAAGTATTTAACTGGCCGAAAGATGGCAAACTGGTAGTGCCGGCTGTACCTAATGGTGTAATATCGGCAACGTTAATCGGCAACAATGGAAAAGTAATAGCCAAGAATCAGGGAAGTACCGTTGAACTTACTTTACCGGCAACCGCGCCGAATGCCTATGCCTCGGTTGTCAAATTGGTGGTAACAGGTAAGGTGGTAGATGCTACGGCCAAGTAAGAAATAACCCCGCCATGTCATTTCGAGCATAGCGAGAAATCTATACACGCGTAATAGCACTGTATAGATTTCTCTCTCGTTCTTCGTTCGAAATGACAATAAGAGATTAATTAAATCAACATACAATGAAAAAACTCATCCTCGCATTGTTACTCGCATCCCTGTTAATGGGCAATATTGCCACAGCGCAAACTACCCTAACCAAAGATGAGCGCATGAAATGGTGGCGCGAGGCACGTTTTGGGTTGTTCATCCATTGGGGTGTTTACGCGCAATTAGCCGGGGCCTACAAGGGCGAATTGTTAAGACACGATGGCGCTGAGTGGATAATGAATTTTATGAAGATACCAATGGCTGATTACCAGGCCACAGCCAAACAGTTTAACCCGGTAAACTATAATCCTGATGATTGGGTGCGCATGGCTAAATATGCCGGGATGAAATATATCATCATTACCGCCAAGCACCATGATGGTTTTGCGATGTTTAAAACAAGCGCCAGCAAATGGAATATTGTTGATGCCTCGCCCTATGGCAAGGATGTTTTAAAACCTTTGATGGCAGCCTGCCGCAAATATGGGATAAAATTAGGCTTCTATTATTCGGATGCGCAGGATTGGAACAATGGTGGCTCGGTAAGCCGCGTAAAGGCAAATGTTGGATGGCCAAACCCCGACAGTGCAAAAATTGATGCTTATACTAAGGAGCATGCTGGTCATTGGGATCCGGCGCAAACTGCCTCGACCTTTTCGGATTATCTGGACAGGGTAGCTATCCCGCAGGTAAAAGAACTGTTAACCAATTATGGCGATGTAGCAGTTTTTTGGTGGGATACCCCAACCGGTATGACCGACGAGGCCGCACAGAAATTTACCGATCTGTTAAAACTGCAACCGCAGATCATCACCAATAACCGCCTTAAAAATAATTTCCCCGGCGATACACAAACACCCGAGCAAAACATACCCAATGCAGCTAAAATGGCAGGTATTGACTGGGAAACCTGCATGACCATGAATAACACCTGGGGCTATAGCGCTTACGATCATAATTTTAAATCGACCGAAGTATTGATACATAACTTATGTGATATTGCCTCAAAAGGCGGCAATTACCTGTTAAACATTGGGCCAAAAGGCGACGGCACCTGGCCGCAGGAAAGTATTGACCGCCTAAAAGAAATTGGCGACTGGATGAAAGTAAATAGCGAAGCCATATACGCCACCAAAGGCAGTCCGTTGCCTAAGTTGGATTGGGGTCGTTGTACTCAAAAGGCCGATGGCAATAATACCATATTGTATTTAGAAGTGTTTAACTGGCCTAAGGATGGTAAATTGGTAGTGCCGGGCGTAATAAACAGTGTGGTATCAACTAAGCTGTTTGGCAGCACTGATAAAGTTGATGCAAAAAGAAAGCAGGGTAATATGATTGAATTATCTTTACCTGCAACCGCGCCAAATACTTATGCATCGGTTGTTAAATTGGTAGTGGCAGGTGAGGTGGGGGCGAATGCGCCTATTGATATAAGGTAAATATTTGTTGTCGATAACACCAATAGAGTGAGGCTCACCCTGGCTCAGGTGGTCCACCCTGGTTCAGGTGGTTCAGGTGGCTCAGGTGGTCCAACAGCGGATGAAAGAAATTATATAATCTTTAAATCTTATAAATAGCGTTCAGACCATCAACGGCTCAACCCTATCCAGTGCAAACTGTAATTGCTCATCGGGTGTAAGGTCGGTGTTATCAAGTATTATGGCATCATCGGCACGCATCAGAGGGCTTTCCTCGCGTGTGGTGTCCTGGTAATCGCGGTGGGCAAGGTTCTCAAAAACGTCTTCTAAGCTTATGTTGGGGTTGGTTGGCAACAATTCTTTGTAGCGGCGTTCGGCGCGCACTTTGGGATCGGCGGTCATAAACAGCTTTATCTGCGCGTGCGGAAAAACTACGGTGCCTATATCGCGGCCATCCATTACTATATTTTTTGACCGGCCCATGCGCTGCTGCTGGCGCACCATTTCAACCCGTACTTCGCGTATAGCTGCTACGGCGCTTACTTTTTCTGATACCGGCATTCGGCGAATTTCTTCGGATACTTCCTCATCATTTAAGGTAATATGCGTCTGGTAATCACGCGAATGAAAATTGAGATGAATGTTTTTTAAAGCTTCAGCAATTTGAGTATGATTAGCCATGTCGACATTGTTCCGCAAAAAATATAAGGCTACGGCGCGGTACATTGCACCGCTATCTACATAAATAAAATGAAGTTTTTTTGCCAGGGCCTTTGCTAACGTACTTTTGCCGCACGAAGAATACCCGTCAATAGCTACTACAATGTTGGTGCTCATGTAGAACAAAGTTACTGAAAAAGTTGGCAGTTTTCAGCGCGCAGTTTGCAGTTGGTGCGCGGTAAAAAAATACTACGGTTTCTATTATTGCCAACTGCGAACTGGCCACTGCAAACTAAAATCTGCCAACTTTCCTTACCTTTAGCCATGAATCTCTCTAAAACCGCCCTTCAAAAAGAAACATTTTATAAAACATCACGCAGTGGGGGCAAGGGCGGGCAAAATGTAAATAAGGTTTCGAGTAAGGTAGAACTGTTGTTTTCTATAAATAAGTCGGCTTTATTTAACGAAGAGGAAAAACAACTGCTCACCGAAAAACTACAGCCCCGTTTTAATAAAGACGGTTATGTACAGGTAATATGTGACGAAGAACGGAGCCAGTATCTCAACAAAGAAAAAGCCCTTGAGCGGCTGATTATATTATTAACCAGGTCGCTGCAAAAACCCAAAATACGCAAGCCTACCAAGCTCAGCAAAAAAACCAAAGCCGAACGTTTAGACAACAAGAAAATACACTCGGATAAAAAGGAAAGCAGGCGAAAGAATTTCGATATTTAATTAAAACGGTATAACACCGTTATAGACCCCCATTGGTGCCGGTAGATCATGATCTTTACATCGCGGCTATGAAATACGGCTGTAAAATCAAAGTTCCAGCGGTTAGTTGTATAAGCCACCCCTAATTGATTGCTGAAAACAAATGGTGCGGGTTTTTGCACAACTTCGTCACTGTTAAAGCTGTTATTATCATGTGTTTCAAGCAAACCTCCCTGGATGGTGGCATCATAAGCTATATAATTGATCTGGGGTTTATAATGAAAAAAAAGCTCATGCTGATGCAGCGGGGCCACACGGCTTGTTGCTATAGCCGTACTTTGTGTGCTTGATGAATTAAATAGCTGGTTAAACGCGCCAATACGCAGCAGCGGCCCTGCACCTGCACCTGTAAAGCCATTACCTAAATTAGCATAAGAGCTTAGCGAAACATCTATTGCCCGGGACCTGGCCAGCAGTTTATTGTACTCGACTGATAAGTTAAGTTCGGGATCATTTTTTACCTGGTATTGCCAGCCAACCACATGGTAAAACCCAAAAGTATTATGAATAAACTTTTGTACCCCTTCTGCTCCCGATGCCGGGCCAACTACACCCAGTTGCGCGCTTATTTTAATATTGCTCTCATTTTTGAATAAAAAATTCAGGTTAGCCCCTGCATAAAGATAGCCCGCAAATGGCCTGTCGATAAATTGAGGGCCGGGTATTACGCCCGATTGAGGATTATATATTTTTTGCCCAATCTCAAACCCTAATATTTTATTTTGCAGCCTGGTGGTATCGTTTTGCGATATTTTTAAGGCATGACGATAATATAAGAATAAACCGTCGGTATAATAATTATCGCCCCCGCGTAACAGATAGGAATCGTTGTCGGTTTGTATGCCAAATTCGTTACGGCTCGTTTGCGCTAAGGCGCATGTAGCCACAGAAATAAATACCAGTAATAAAATTAATTTCGGGTTCATTAAGTTAT
>Ga0206923_1032_pt1 | contig 35364 bp, 31 predicted proteins | sample Alteio_BWOrgHeat_64_FD_152961 | JGI IMG/M metagenome (GOLD analysis project Ga0206923, IMG submission 152961) | Enriched cells from forest soil in Barre Woods Harvard Forest LTER site, Petersham, Massachusetts, United States -... | ecosystem: Environmental > Terrestrial > Soil > Temperate forest >...
GGCCAGCGGCGTGGAGGATGTGTATGGGTTTCGATGGCTGGAGCCGCCGAATCGTCAATCGTTGGAGCGCGCGGAATTGTTGTTGAAGGATTTGGGAGCGTTGGACCTCGGAACCGGGGAGATTACCGAATTGGGACGACGGATGCTGGCGTTTCCGCTTCACCCGCGTTATTCGCGGATGCTGTTGGCGGCGCAGGAATACGGCTGTGTGCGACCAGTGGCCCTCATCGCTGCCCTGACGCAGGGCCGCGATTTGCTGGTGCGGCGGCAGGGACGACAGGTGGAAGATGCGCGTGACGATTTGTTTGGCGGCGAGACGCAATCGGACTTCTTTGTGTTAATGCGGGCGTGGCGGTATGCCGACCGAAATGGTTACAGAATCGATCAGTGTCGACGTCTGGGCATCCACGCTCAGGCGGCGCGGCAAGTTGGGCCGTTGTTCGAGCAGTTCCTGAACATTGCGAAGCGCGAAGGTCTGGACATTAGTGAGAAACGGGCGGCCAGCGATGCGATCCAACGCTGTATCTTGCTCGGCTTTTCCGATCATGTTGCGCGACGGCTGGATGCTGGGACGCTGCGTTGCGAATTGGTGCATGGCCGCCGCGGCGTGCTGGCGCGGGAAAGCGCCGTGCAGGATTCGCCCTTGTTGGTAGTAACGGAGATCCATGAAATCCAGAGCGGTTCAGGCAAGGACAAGGAGCTGAATGTGTTGTTGAGCCTGGCGACAGCGATCAAGGAAGAGTGGTTGCAGGAGCTTTTTCCGCGCGATTTCGCGAAGTCGATGGCGGTGGTGTACGACGCGACGCAGCGGCGTGTCTTCGCCGAGCGTCGGACACAATTCCGTGATCTGGTGTTGGAGGCGGAACGGACGGAGGATGTTCCACTGGATGAGGCGGCGAGGATTCTCGCCGGTGAAGTGGTGGCGGGACGATACGTGCTTAAGAATTGGGACGATGCTGTGGAACAGTGGATTTTGCGGGTGAACTGGCTCCGCGAATGGATGCCGGAGCTGGGATTGCCGGCGATTGCGGAAGAGGATCGTCATGCGCTCATCGAGCAGATTTGTCATGGCGCGACGAGTTACAAGGAGATCAAGGATAAAACCGTGTGGGCGGTCGTGAAATCATGGTTGTCGGGACAACAGCAGGCATGGATCGAGGAGTACACGCCGGAGCGGATTGAATTGCCGGGCGGGCGAAAGGCGAAGGTTGTATACTCGGCGGATGGGCCGCCGACAGTGGCGGCGCGTATCCAGGATTTATACGGAGTGAAGGAAGGACTGTGGATTGCCAAGCGTCGCGTACCGCTGCGAATCCAGATTCTCGCCCCGAACCAACGTCCCGTACAGGTGACCGACAATCTCGCCACGTTCTGGCGGGAGACATACCCCAAACTCAAAGTGGAATTGCAGCGCAAATACCCAAAGCACGAGTGGAGGTAGGAGTCCGAACCTGATAGAATATAGTGATCGTGAACTCCAAGAATGAATACTCGGAAAAGCTCTGGCAGGAAGCGTTGGGTTATTTTCCCGGCGGGGTGAATTCACCTGTGCGCGCCTTCCGCGGCGTGGGGGGTGATCCATTTTTCACGAAGCGGGCGAAGGGGTCGCGGTTGTGGGATGTCGATGGTAACGAGTACATCGACTATGTTTGTTCGTGGGGGCCAATGATCCTTGGCCACGCGCATCCGAAGGTGATTCACGCGGTGCAGGACGCGGCGCGTGACGGAACGAGCTTTGGCACGCCGAATCCGCGCGAAGTACGGCTTGCTCAACTGGTATGTGAGGCGTTCCCATCCATCCAGAAGCTGCGGTTTGTGAATTCGGGCACGGAAGCGACGATGTCGGCGATTCGACTCGCCCGCGGTTTCACGAAGCGGGACAAGATTTTGAAATTTGAAGGTTGTTATCATGGTCACGCCGATGCGTTGTTGGTGAAAGCAGGGTCGGGTGGTGTGACGTTTGACGTGCCGGATAGCGCGGGCGTACCGGTGGATTTTGCGCGCAATACGTTGACGTTGCCATTGAATAATTTCGCCGCGCTTGATTCGGTGAATTGGCGCGATATCGCGTGCGCCATTATCGAACCGATTCCGGCTAACATGGGATTGATCCCGTTGAAGCCCGGTTTCTTGGAGAAGCTGCGCAAGCTCACGCAGGACGGCGGGGCCTTGTTGATCTTGGATGAGGTGATCAGTGGTTTTCGCGTGGCGCGTGGTGGGGCACAGGAATTGTACGGAATCCAGGCTGACCTGACGACGCTTGGAAAGATTATCGGGGGTGGATTGCCGGTCGGGGCATTCGGCGGGCGGGCGGACGTGATGGACATACTGGCGCCGAACGGACCTGTTTATCAAGCGGGCACGCTGTCGGGGAACCCGCTGGCGATGGCGGCGGGGATCGCGACGCTGGAAGAGCTTTCACAGAGTGGCATCTACCAAAAGTTGGATCAACGGGCGGCATCGCTTTGTGATGAGTGGAAGAAGATTGTCAAAGGCCAGCACGCGCGGATCGGGTCCTTGTTCTGTACGTTCTTTACGGATCGCGAAGTCGTGGATTACGCCACGGCGAAGACAAGCGACACGAAACGGTATGCGCGGTTCTTTCATTCGATGTTGGATCGCGGCGTATATCTGGCCCCGTCGCAATTTGAAGTCGGATTTGTGTCATTGGCACACACCGAGCAGGACATTGAACAAACCTTGCGCGCGGCGACGGAGGCGGCAAAGGCGTTATGAAGATCGTCGTAGCCATGACGGGTGCGAGCGGGGCGATCTACACGCAACGGTTGCTGGATAATCTCGACCCGCAACAGCACCAGATACATTTCATCTCGACCAAACATGCCCGTGAAGTTGCGCAGATCGAATTGCCAAAAGGTGAGCTAAAGATTGCGCCGTCAATAATCCAATATGATGAGAGCGGTTCGATGTTTGTACCGTTCGCGAGCGGGTCGGCCAAATTCGACGCGATGGTCGTCATTCCTGCTTCGATGGGTACGATTGGCCGGGTTGCGAACGGAGTTTCCGACAGCACGGTGGCCCGGGCTGCCGATGTTTTCTTGAAGGAGCGGCGCAAGCTGATTTTTGTCCCACGCGAAACGCCGTATAACCTGATTCATCTACGAAACATGGCAACCTTGACCGAAGCGGGCGCGACGATTATTCCCGCGAGTCCGTCGTTCTACAACAAACCGAAGACGATCACGGAAGTCGTGGATACGATTGTGGCGCGTGTGTTGGACCATCTTGGTATCGAGCACAAACTTGTCAAGCGATGGCAGGGCGGGGAGTAGATGAGCGCTGCGGGGCGGGAAAGTCAGCGCGTCGATACGATGTTCCGCGCGTCGAGAAACTTGAGCAGGTGGTACAATTCCTCAATCAGGGGTGAGGCGGCTCCCGCTTGTTGGGCGGCACGGAGAGGATTGCCAAACATCGTTTCAACTTCCATGGGATGATGCTCGTCGTAATCGATCTTCATGCTCGTGCGATAGGGAATCATCTTTTCCGTGTAGGCAAGCATATTTCCAACGACCTCATCGGGTACCGGCGCGCCGCAGGCCCGTGAGTTCGCGATCACTTCCCACATGATTCGCTCGACGAGTTGGCGCGTATGCGGGGTCTTCATCAATTCTTCGGTGGTGGCGTCCAGAACGACCGAAAGACCGTTGTAGGGAATGTTCCACACGAGCTTCTGCCAGCGGACGACCGCGAGATCTTCAAACAACTCCGTGGGAATTCCCGCTCTTTGAAAATCGTCGGTGATGGCCCGCATGCGGTCACTGACCCCGCGCGTCGCGTATTCGCCGAATCCGACCCGACCGTAGTCAAGATGGCGGATATGGCCGGGACCAACCTTGTTGGAACACAGAAAGCACAATCCGCCCATGACACGTTTCGGTCCGACGATTTCGGCGATCTGCGCTTCGACACCGAGCCCATTCTGCATGACGAGCACTACCCCATCGTCTTTGACGATGGGCGGCAATAATTTTGGAAGCAAATGATTCTGTGTGGTCTTCAGGCACACACAAACGACATCGCATTGTGGCATATCGCGCGTATCGGAATAAGCGTTTACCTTCGGCAGGTTGAAATCGCCGTCCTTGGATTCGAGAGTGATGCCGTGCCGGCGCACATATTCGTAATCGCTGTGGAGGAGGAAATAGACATCGCAACCGGCGCGCTGAAGTCGCGCGCCGTAAAACCCGCCGAGCGCGCCTGTGCCGATGATCGCGTAGCTGCGTTGCATGCCGCAAAAGTTATCATACGAAACGGTCATGTGTCATCCATATCGCCACCATGGTTCTGGTTGTCCGTCGGTGACCAGTGGTGCGACACAGTTCATCGAGTGGGTCGTAGGAGGGCGAGCCGAAAAAGATATGGCACCGGCGGCGGCTCGGCAGGAGCCTCGCCCTCCCAATGAAGATTATTGCAGCACTGGGAACAGGAGGGAATGGGAATGTACCACACACGGACGTCATTGCGCACTATTCAGCGGACTGTCTGGTTGCCAACCGATGATACATTAGTCTATAATGTATCCATGAGTGTACTGCCAAAGTTCAATAGGGGCGTGACTGTATTGGCGGTGCTATCGGCACTGGATCGGCGGGAAACTTATGGCTACGAGATTCGACGCGAGGCGTTTCGGAGAACCAAGGGACTTTTTACGGTTAACGAGGGTGCGCTGTATCCGCTCCTACATTCGTTGGTGCGGAGAGGGCTCGTTCGGGTACGCCAGCAAAAGGTGCGGGGCCGTTGGCGGAAATACTACCGCCTGACGGAACGCGGACGGAAAGAGCTTTCCACATTGCGGCATGACTGGAAAAATTCGTTGGGAGTGTTGAATGCGCTTCTCGGTTAGGCGGCGTGAGACCCCTGAGTTGCGCCTATCTATTGCATGTATCCTCGAACCCCGAAGTGTAGGCGGATGATACATTAGCCGCTGATGTATCCATGAAGTGACGGCTCCAAGGGCGCCCAACAAAACCCCCGTTGTGCGAGGGTCTCCCGACCCCGCACTATGTTCGACCGAAGGTCTCCCAGGCAATCCGGATGATGAAGACCGTGCGGTCAACTCAAACAGCGCGGTCGCGAGACCGGCGCCGAACGCCGTATCAACGGATTGGCGCCGAGGGGAAACAGTTGGTCTTTTATTGTCTCGGTAATTCACATAAACTGGGCTTTCGGATGAGTACAATCATTGGCTACCTTGTTGGTCAAATCGGCGAGTTCTCGGGGCTGCGAGTGGCAATCCCGGAGAAAGGTTTGGTCATTGGGCGCGACCCAAAGCAGGTGGATGTGGTCTTTGACCACTCGATGGTTTCGCGGCGTCATGCACAGATTACCCCTGGTAAGGACGGCAAGCTCTATTTGATCGATCTCCAGTCGCAAAACGGCACCCATGTCAACGGTCGCCGGATCACAGCGCCGGTCGTGTTGACGGCAGGGGATAAGCTCGATTTCGGCGGGGAAGGCAAAGCTATCTTCGTCTTCGAGTCGACGGACACAACTTCTGTCTCCGGTGTGCTCAAAGAGGCGTTCGGCGAGACAGTCGCACCTGTGGAATGGAGACCGGGCGATCTCATTGGCCGGAAGCTTGAAGTTCGCGCCACGTTGGGAAAAGGCGGCTTCGGTGTCGTCTACCTGGTGTACGACCGTGAGACAAGAGAGATGCGTGCTCTGAAGACAATTCGTCGTGAATTGTTGGCGGATGGTGATGCCCGAAATGCGTTCAGGAGGGAAGCCATCTTGTGGGTGGGCCTTGATGAACACCCATTCGTTGTAACTGCGCGTTGGGTGGACGAGTTCTACGGACGGCTCTTCGTGTTAATGGACTTTATTGCTCCCGACAAACAGCATCGGGTAAACCTGTCTGACCATCTGGCTAAAGCCAGCGGTCCGCTTGACGCGGGTCAAGCTTTGGAGTGGGCCGTTCAGTTCTGCTTGGGCATGGAGCACGCCGTTGCTCATGGCATCAAGTGCCATCGCGACATCAAACCCGCTAACATTCTAATCACCCAAGACGGCACACTCAGAATATCAGATTTCGGCTTGGCTTCAGCGGCGGAGGTGGCTTGGCACGCTAGTAAGGGCATTGTCGATCCCATGGTCACCAGCAGCCAAGATGGCGGATTCGGGTTTAGCGTGCTGCAAACGGATGGCGAGGCGCGGTGCGGTACACCAGGGTACATGCCGCCGGAAGTGTATCGCGGCGAGACGGCAGACATACGCAGTGACATCTACAGCTTCGGCTTGGTGTTGTGGCAGATGGCGACAGGGAGCAGGATTCCGCCGTTCCTCGTGCCCTATCGGGGGGATATAGCCGCTTTTCTTCGTGAGGTCTACGAACGGCAAATGACAAGTCGCCCGCCGCGAATCAGCGGCCCTTTATGGCCGGTAGTGAAGCAGTGTCTAAAAGCTAAACCTGCAAAGCGCTACAGCGATTTTTGCGAACTGCGAGACGACCTCGCAGCAATCCTTCGGAAGCGGACCGGGCGGGCGGTTCGCGTGCCAGACGCCAGCGACCAAAACGTGGCTTTCTGGAACAGCAAAGGCGCGTCGCTTAATGCGCTTGGTCGGCATCAGGAAGCCATCAACTGTTACGAGCGGGCTTTGGCGATTGATCCGAATCATCCCACGGTCTGGCACAACAAGGGCGTTGCCCTTCATTTCCTCCATCGACACGACGAAGCGATTGCTTGTTACGATAAGGCTCTTTCCGTCAATGCGGATTATGCCAACGCATGGAACAACAAGGGCAAGTTGCTCAGGGTTCTTGGTCGGAACGACGAAGCGGTGAACTGTTATGACCGAGCCTTGTCCATTGACGCACGATTCGCCGAGGGTTGGGACGGAAAGGGTGACGCACTGTATGCTCTGGGCCGGCACAAGGAAGCGTGTGGTTGTTACGACAAGGCATTGGCGATCGATCCACGAGACCCGGAGTTTTGGTATGACAAAGGTAGATGTCTCAAGGCTCTTTGTCGATTTGAGGAAGCGGTTGTGTGTTATGACAAGGCCGTGGCTCTCGACCCGCAGGACCGTCACTCTTGGTATGGCAAGGGTAAGTCGCTCAAGGCTCTTGGTCGGAACGAGGAGGCGATAGATTGTTTCGACAAGGCCGTGGCCATCGATCCCGGATTCATCGAGGCTTGGGTCAGCAGAGGGCATGTTCTTGGTGAGCTCGGTCGGCATCCGGAGGCGGCTGGCTGCTACGATAAGGCTCTAGCCGTTGACCCACATGACGCTGCCTCGTGGAGCGACAAGGGCATCGCCTTGGTTGCTCTTGGTCGGCACGACAAAGCTGCCGACTGTTACCGCAAGGCTCTCGCCATCGACTCGCGATTCGCCGAGACCTGGTATCTTAAGGGCACTTGTGCTAATGCGTTCGATCAGCCTGACGAGGCGATTGCTTGTTTCGACAGGGTCTTGTTCATACAGCCGAGAAACGCCGAAGCTTGGGTGGGCAAGGCTAGCGCCTTAAATGCCCTCCGCCGTTGCGATGAGTCGCTCAACTGCTATGACAAGGTTCTGGTCATCGACCCGCGGAACGCCGATGCGTGGTTCTCCAAGGGCATCGCCCTTAATGGTCTTCATCGCCACGAGGAGGCCATTGGTTGTTTCGACAAATGCTTGGCGATTAGACCGCACAACGACCTCTTATGGAATTGGAAGGGCAGTGCCCTCTCTGCATTGGGCCGGCACGAAGAGGCAATTGTGTGCTACGACAAAGCTCTGGTGATCAGCCCGCACCACACAGCCGCTTTGTACAACAAAGCCTTGGCGGAAGACGCTGTTGGTAAAGCTCGTGCCGCGGTGACGAGCTATCTGCGGTTCATCGAATTATCACCACAGGGATGTGCGGATTGGGTCGCACACGCACGCCAGCGATTGAACGAATTGGAGAATTGACGCAGTCGCGCCGTATATGTATTAGCCGAAGGAGAACATCGATTATGCCGAAGATTTCGTTGGGCGTGCCCAAACTTCCGTGGCCGAAAAAGGGGGATGAACCATTTCGTTCGTCAAGGAACGCCAGGAGTGAAGCTCGACTCGACATGGCTAGCCGCACCTTCAGTTCCTATGCAATCGCGTACCGGCAAGCGGCGGAACGTCTCGTAAGCTGCGCGCTCAGGTCGCGCACAGAATACCCGGATCTGGCTGTCCTTCCGGTGATATTCGTATATCGGCACTACTTGGAGTTGGCGCTCAAGAATATACTCTGTCTCGGTCGAAGATGTAGTCTGGGTAAAGTTGGTATGTCCAAAACGCACGATCTGTCCGAGCTCTGGGGACAGACTCGCTTAGTCTTAGAGGAGTTATCCCCCGGGAATCACCCTGTGGAGTTGGCAGTAGTGGAGAGGTGTGTGCTGGAATTTCATCGGCACGACAAGTCCTCAGAGGAGTCGCGCTACCCAGTCGACAAGAAGGGCTGCCGTAGATCACTCCAGTCGTTAGCTCGTGTCGACCTTCGCAACTTGAAAAAAGGCATGGTGGGGGTTGCGAATTTTCTGGATGGATGCGCCGATGGTGTCGATTACATGAACTCCAACTGCCAATGATTCGAAAATACTTCGAGTTCGTAAGGTTCTCGCACACGGTGTTTGCGCTGCCGTTTGCGCTTGCGGCAATGGTGGTGGCGGCGAATGCGAATCGGGGATGGCCGGGGTGGAGGATATTTCTCCTGATTCTGGCCGCGATGGTTTGTGCGCGGACGGCGGCGATGGGGTTTAACCGGATTGTCGATCGAAAGATTGATGCATTGAATCCGCGCACGGCGCAGCGGCATTTGCCGAAGGGGCAGATCACAACCGCGAGTGCCTGGGTGTTGGTGTGCTTGAGTGCCGTGGGGCTGGTGTTGGTGACGCGGTGCATCAATCCGCTTTGTTTTTGGCTTTCGCCTGTGGCGCTGCTGGTGGTTTGTTTCTACTCGTACACGAAACGGTTCACAGATTTCTCGCATTTCTTTCTCGGGTTGGCGCTCGGAATTGCGCCCTTGGGCGCGTGGCTGGCGGTGCGCGGAACGTTCGACTGGCCGCCGATCATTCTGGCGGTCGCTGTCGGTTTTTGGCTGGTAGGGTTCGACATCATCTACGCAACACAGGACCATGAGTTCGACAAGCAGCACGGACTGCACTCGCTGCCTGTTCGGCTGGGGATCACGGGCAGCCTTTGTGCGGCGCGTGTGGCGCATGCAATGACGGCGGTACTGTTGCTGGCTTTCGGGTTGATTTCGAACCTTCGCGTGCCATACTACCTTGGGCTTGGGATTATAGTGATATGTCTGGTTGTTCAGCACATGTTGGCGAGAAAACAGGATCCGGCCAGCTTGAATGTGGCATTTTTTCGGATGAACGCGGTCATTAGCGCCGTGTTTCTTGGGTCGGTGGTGGTGGACGTGGTTTCACGATGAACAAGTTGCTACAACGGTCGGGGTTGCGAGACATCTACGAGAAGGTGGAGGCAGCGCAGCGCATCACCGACGACGATTGCCTGCGGCTCTATCGGTCGCATGACATCGCGGCCATTGGCGCGATGGCGAATCTTGTGCGCGAGCGAAAGAACGGCAACACCGCCTACTACATTCTCAACCGCCACATCAATTACTCCAACATCTGTATTCTCGATTGCGATTTCTGCGCGTTTTACCGACGTCGGCGCGATGCGGGTGCGTACGAGTACAACCTGCCGCAAATGATCGAGAAAGCGCAGGAGGCACTGAAACTTGGCATCACGGAGATTCACATCGTTGGCGGATTGCATCCGTCTTTTAAGTGGGAGTACTACATCGACATGCTGCGCTCGCTGAAGGCGCTCGACCCGAATCTGCATTTGAAGGCATTTACGGCCATCGAAATCCTGCATCTCTCATGGGTGGGCAAACGCAGCGTACCCGAAACGCTCGCCGCACTGCGCGAGGCGGGGCTTGGTTCGTTGACCGGCGGTGGTGCCGAGATTTTCGACCCGGAAGTGCGCCAGGTGATTTGCCACGCCAAGGAGACCGCCGAGGAATGGGTGGATGTTCACCGCACGTGGCACAAGATGGGCGGACGCTCGACCAGCACCATGCTCATTGGCCACGTGGAAAAGGATCATCATCGGGTGGATCATCTACGGCGGCTGCGAGAGTTGCAGGACGAGACGGGCGGATTTACGGCGTTTGTCACGCTCGCGTTTCATCCGGAGAACACCAAACTGCCCGACCTGCCCGGGCCCAGCGGTTACGACATGCTCAAGACACTGGCCATCGCGCGCATCTATCTCGACAACATCGACCACATCAAGGCGTACTGGATCCTGATGGGCATGAAACTGGCGCAGGTATCATTGAGTTACGGGGTTGATGACCTCGACGGTACGATTATCGAGGAAAAGATTTATCACATGGCCGGTGCGAAAACGCCGCAGGAAATGGCGCGGGAAGAATTGGTGAAGGCGATTCGTGAGGCCGGACGGGAGCCGGTGCAACGGGACAGTTTGTATCGACCGATTGATCCGGGCATGATAGGGCGCGGTGGCCTCACTGCGCCGTTGGTTGATGCGTTCGGCGAGCTGGGGCCAGCCCGCCCTACCGAGGCATCTTATACCGGTGCCAGCAACGAAGGAGGGGTGGCGTGAGTACTGCGCCGCGCATCGGGGGGATTCCGTACTTGAATGTGCGGCCCTTGGTGTACGGCGTTGAGAATCAGGTTGCTTCTTGTGAGCCGTCGCAATTGGCGGACCTGATGTATCGCAAGCGATTCGACGTGGGGATCATCCCGGTCGCGGAAGTGTTGCTGCACGATCAGTATGATCTGTTGGACGGGATTGCCATTGCGGCTCGTGGGGAAGTGAAAAGCGTATTCCTGACACATCGCGTGCCGATCGAGAAGATCAAACGCGTCGCGGTTACCCCATCATCACGAACGTCAGTCTGGTTGTTGCGCGTACTATTGAAAGTGGGATACCACATCGAGCCGGAGTTTTACCCACGCCCGCCCGGCGCGAAACTCAGCGAGCACGAAGCTATGTTGCTGATCGGAGATGAGGCGATCTGGTACGCGACGCGGAATGGGAAACAACCGCTGTGGGATCTCGGTGCGGCATGGGTGGAGATGACCGGGTTGCCGTTTGTCTTTGCGGCGTGGGCGTTTCAGCGCGACGCGGAAAAGACGGAGCTGGCGGCGCTGTTGCGGAAGGCCAAGCTCGACGGGCTTGCGCATATCGAGGAGATTGTGCAAAATGCGCCCGAGGCCACTCCTGAGTTTCTCCGCGAATACTATTCGAAATGCGTGTGGTATGACATGGGTGACGCTGAGAAACAGGGGCTACGACGGTTTCAACAGTATTTGAAGGAATTGGGATTGGTGAGCAGTAGTCATGATTTACGATACGTCACTTGATACGATTCAAGACAAGGTAATGGACGGGGAGCGGATCACGTCCGAGGAAGCGGTTCGGCTGTATCACGCGTTGACGCTGCCGGAACTTGGAGCATTGGCAGACACGGTACGTGAGCGGAAACATCCGCAGCGGGTCGTCACGTATATCATTGACCGCAACGTCAATTACACCAACGTCTGCGACGTGTACTGCACGTTCTGCGCGTTCATGCGCGAGGAGCCTGACGACGATTCGTACGTGCTCACCCCCGAGCAGGTGGGCGAGAAACTCAAGGAGTTGGTGGCCATCGGCGGTGTCCAGGTATTGATGCAGGGCGGCCACCATCCGAAACTCGGGATCGACTATTACCTCAACCTGCTACAGTACCTTCGCAAAAACTTTCCGCAGGTAAACATCCATGGTTTTTCCCCACCGGAATTCAACCATTTCGCCTCGGTCTTCAAAATGCCCATCGAAGAAGTGATATGCCGCTTCAAAGAGGCGGGTCTCGGTTCGATTCCCGGCGGCGGCGGTGAGATTCTCGTGGACCGTGTGCGTAAGCGGATCGCGCCGCTCAAGTGCATGAGCGATGAATGGCTCCGGGTGATGGAGATTGCGCATGGGATGGGGCTGAACTCATCGGCGACGATGATGTTTGGGCACGTCGAGACGATTGAAGACCGTGTCGAGCACCTGCAACGCTTGCGCGAGTTGCAAGATCGCACCCACGGCTTCACGGCGTTCATTTGCTGGACGTTTCAGAGCGAAAACACGCGTCTGAAAGTGCCGATGGTGGGCTCGCACGAATACTTGCGGACGCAGGCTTTGGCACGAATCTTTCTTGATAATATCGACAATGTGCAATCCAGTTGGGTGACGCAAGGGCCGCAAATCGGCCAGGTCGCGCTGAAATTTGGCGCGAACGATTTTGGCAGCGTGATGATGGAAGAAAATGTTGTGTCGCAGGCCGGAGCCACGTTCCGCATCAACGAGGAAACGATGCAGCGGTTGATTCGGGAGATGGGATACGAGCCGCATCGACGGAACACCTGGTATCAGTTGTTGAATTGAGGGAGACGTAACGGATGGAAAAGATCAAAGCAATTCTGCTGTTCGGCGCGCCGGGCAGCGGCAAAGGCACACAGGGCAAAATGCTCGGCATATTGCCCGGCTTCCATCACCTTGCGTGTGGCGCGGTCTTTCGTTCGATTGATCTCAACAGCGAGGTCGGGAAAGTATTCCTCAAGTATTCGAGCAAAGGGGAACTCGTTCCCGATGGCTTCACGATACGCCTCTGGCGCGAGTATATCGACAAGCTTATCCACACGGGCGCACTTCAGCCGGAAAATACCGTGTTGGTATTGGATGGCATCCCGCGCAACATTCATCAGGCGAAGATGCTCGATCAATACATTGAGGTGGTGAAGTTGATTTGTCTGCGCGCAGTCCACGATCGCGCTGAGATGGTGCGCCGACTCAAATCCCGCGCGTTGAAGGAGAACCGCCTCGACGATGCCAACGAAAAGACAATTCTCCATCGCTTGGAAGTCTACGACAGCGAATCGCGGCCCGTGCTGGCCCATTATCCCCACGAGAGACGCGTCGATGTGGACGCGCTGCAATCGCCTATCGAGGTGGCGCACGACATTCTGAGCGCCATTCTCGGCCGACTTCATGAAATACACGCGGTACCGCCCCTTCCGCCACCGGTGGTTGTAACGAAGAGCTGAGGCCGTTGCAACATGCACGGTAGCAACCACTTTTGGTGCTGCTGCGGTGGTTGCCGCAGGATGGCCGCTTTTTTCTGTTTGTGGAGGCCGTGAATCTTAGCTGCCTTTGCCAAACTGTTTTGCGACTGGCAGCAACCTGTAACATCGGACGGTGTTAATCCGTCTATCGTATAAAAATGAGCATCGGCGATGTCGTCTTGCCACAAGGCGGGGCGGAAGCTCGGGGCGTCTCCGATGAAACTGGACCCGGGCGGATTGGGAGAACTGATACATGAAGATAAGAACATGGCTAGCAATTGGCGCAGCGACGGCGGTGGTGACCGCAGTTACAGTCTACGCAATATCGCTGGCTGCGGCTACGTTTCGCGTGTTCCGGACGACTGCGGCGCTGGTAAGCGTTTCACAAACAACCTCCAACGGCGTCCCGCGGTTTCACTACAAATCTCAGATCGGAGAGGACCTTGTGGCATTGGCCCTGGGCGCCACACCGACCAGCAATCAGGTTCTGGCCATTGAGATTAACTGCGATACGACGGTGGCCGACTTGATCGTGTTCGATAAATCCAATCCCACCAACATTACGGTCATCGCGAACAGCACAAGTTTCGACAAGGTGGTGCAGGCCAACCTCAGTAACGGCAGGACCAATCAGGAGCGCTTTGTGTCGCAGATGGCAGTCGGCCCGGTCGGCAGCCTGGCGGGTGGCTTCCTGACGGTTGCAGGGCGCGTGGATATCGATACCAATGGCTGTGCGAAGGCTGTGCTTGTCGCCATCGATCGCGATCCCCACGATCATGAATTTGACGACGGCGATGTTACAGATCTGGACGCGGATCGCAAAGGCAGAGACAAGCTGTTGATCGAAGATCGAGCTGGACAGGCACACTTCATTGGCGTGGCGGACGTGATCTCAGGCGGGGCAACGAATACCACGTTGATTCCCCTTGGGCATCTGACCTTCCGTCGGCAACTCGACGAATTTATCGCCGAATAAGGACGGTTGTCAGGCGGTCTGACGCTATACACAGTGCAAGGGCGAGGGGAAATCCCCCTCGCTCTTGTGTTTTGGTAGTGTCTTAATTTGCAGCGGCAGACTGTAGCCGAAGCGTAAGCTTCGTGAATCGGTATCGTCACCACCGAAGCTTACGCTTCGGCTACAAAACACGAACGGGGAGCGATGCGACAAATTAAGACACTGCCTGTTTTTCCAACCGCTTGAATTTCTGCGGCTACTCTGTTAGGGCTGGCGTTGCATGCGCATCGCATTCATGGGAACAGCGGAACTGGCCGGGCCGTGCTTGGAAGCCGTGGCGAGGATGCCCGGGCACGAAGTTGTGGGTGTTGTCACGCAACCTGATCGTCCGAAAGGCCGCGACCTGAAGCCTGCGCCGCCACCGGTAAAAGTTGTCGCGGAGCGTCTTGGACTTTCCGTTCACCAGCCGCTGAAAATGCGCGAGCCTGTCGCGATTGAGGCATTGCGCGCCGCGCAGCCTGATCTGATTGTTGTCGTGGCCTACGGCCAGATTTTGCCCAAGTCGGTGCTGGAGATTCCGCGCTTCGGCTGCGTGAACGTCCATACCTCGTTGCTCCCGCGCTGGCGTGGCGCCGCGCCGATCCAATATGCGATCCTCCACGGCGACCAGGAGACGGGTGTCACCACGATGTACATGGACGAACACATGGACACCGGCGACATCATCCTCCAGCGTGCGCAGCTCATTCACGCGGACGACACGAGCGCCACGCTGCACGACCGCCTTGCCAAACTCGGCGCGGATTTGCTCGTGGAAACAGTCGGGCTGATCTGCGAAGAGAAGGCCCCGCGTGCGAAGCAGGATGAGACCAAAGCCACGTACGCGAAGAAACTCTCAAAGGAAAATGGTCATATCGATTGGACGAAGTCCGCCATCGAGATCGAACGTCAGATTCGGGCGTTCAATCCGTGGCCCGGTAGCCACACAAAGATGGGCGACCTCTTGCTGAAAATCTGGAAGGCCGAAATCATCGGAGGTGCTACCGGCAAACCAGGCGAAGTGCTGGCTGATTTCATCGTCGTGACCGGCTTGGGCGGGCTGCGTGTTCTTGAGGTTCAGCCTGCGAACAGTAAACGCATGCCGGTTGATGCGTTTCTGCGAGGGCATAAGATTGAGGCGGGGACGGTGTTGAGTTGATCCAAGGGGAGCCGTTGTAGCCGCCCCGCTCTGTCGGGGCGCGGGGGAAACGCGGCGACAGAGCGCCGCGGCTACATCGGATCGACAAACTCTCTACTTTGTCACCCTGAGCATAGCGAAGGGTCTAGCTGGGATGCGAGCCAGATTCTTCGCGGAGTTTATCCTGAGCGTAGCCGAAGGGCTCAGAATGACGGAACCGGAGAAGGGGAGTTCAGACTTGCGAGCCAGCGAAGCCATGGGTTACGATGCGAGTAATGGATGGAGTGCGAACAACCGCGGACTCCAGCGGTAATAGACGCCAACTTGGTGCCTTACCTCACGACATTAGGGCGTCTACTTCGTGACAGGTCACAACATGAGACTCGGTTGGATTTTGGATTTACTCACATTTGGTTATCTGGCTGTTGTTGCTCTAGTTTTCGCCTTCGGTCCGTGGGGTGAGCGCGGTAACGCGCTGACGATTGTTGGTGCGATGCTTCTCCTTGGAGCAGCCAAGTTCATGGTACATGCCGCTCATCGAGTGACGCAGTTTCGTATCATTTGGGTTGCCGCACCGTTCGTCGGCTTGTTGACGATTTCCCTTGTGTATATGTTCCTGTACGACCTGACCTGCGGCAGTTGGCAGGAGTTGGTCTGTTTGGTTCTGATGATTTTATGGCTCAGCCGCGAGTTATGGCGGGTGTTCAGGGGACGATCTATCAATCCAGTACAGCCAACCGCTGGCCGCTCCGCGGTCAACGGTGACTGACCCTTGTTGTTAGACCAAAGATGAAAGCCGACAAAGATCGACTGCGGTTGCGGCTGACCTCAGACGTTACGGTGATGACTCTTGCTGTTTTGGCGACGTGTCGCGTAACGGCATGTCAGGAACAGGAATCATGCACATTCCAGATAGCGTGATCACGAGCAGGGCGTAATGCAGTAGGCCTTTTTGATCCGGCTCGACGGTTGTCTTTTCGCTAAGGGCGCGCCAGGCGGCGACGATTACTAAGAAGATGAGCAGGCCTTCCTTGGTCACAGCCCACATTCCGGCCATGACGGCGACTACAATCAGGCGTTGGCCGCGTGAGAGGGAGCGGAAGCCACGTCCGCCGTCGAGTGGGGGGATGGGGAGCAGGTTGAAAAGGTTGATCCATGCGCCGACGCGGGCGATGGCGGCCCAGATGGGGGCGCCGGTTAGTTCGTAAATAGCGAAGGCTGCCAGCGCGGCGCCAAGCCCGTACAGCGGTCCGGCCAGACCGACGCGGGCGTCTTCGCGCGGGGAGGCGGGATGTTGTTTCATGCGGATGAGCGCGCCGAGGCCGGGGATGAACATGGGCGCGGTGGCTTTCATCCCGTACTGCGTTAGCGCGACGACGTGGCCCATTTCGTGGATGTAAATCGAAACGACCAGTCCCGCGGCAAACTTCCAGCCCCAGATCGTCCAGTACACGCCGAAGGCGAGGACCATCGTCCAGAGCGTGCCCATCTTTGTCAACCCGAGGAGGAGCAGTTTGCCTTTGGTCAACACGAGGCCGGCGGCGGCAACGATCCACGCCCAGGCTTTGCCGAGCGGTGTCTTCTTGGCGGCGGCAGCTTGGGATGGGGATGGCCGCGATTTTCCGGATGGCGATGAACCGCCGGTGTCAACCCGCGCGCTCAGTGCGGAAATCTTTTCGGAGATGGTTTGGTGCTGCCGGGAGTCGGGCGGGAGAAATTCCAGAGCTTCGCGCCATCGGGAGAGCGCACTCGTCAGGTCATTTGCTTGTTCGTCGCGTTCGGCCTCAGCGGCCAACCGTTTCAACTCATCAGCGTGAACCAGTCGATGGCAGGCGGGGCACACGATCAGTTTCGGGGCAAGCTCCGTCCCGCATTGAGGGCATGACGACGGCGCGGGTGGTTGTTTCGGATGATCCATCAATTGTTCGTTTGCGGTGTAGGCGCACCCTTCAAGATGCGCAGGCTAAAGCCTGCGGCTACGAGGTTGGCGTTGGCGCAATTTTATAGGGGCCGGTGATTTCCAGCGGTACCGCACGGTTGATTTTCCACGCCTGGTACAAGGCGATGGCAATGATGATCCAGCCGAGGAAATTCGCCACGCCGCCCATAAACGGCACGACGCACGAAAAGGCAAACACATAGATCAAGAGTCGTGCTGTGATTTCGTGTCCCTCGGATGTGAATGCCTTTAGAACGAGTGGCACGTATGCTCCAGCAATCGCCAGATACGTGAGTACCATGGCCAGGGCTTGGTATTGCCAGCCACCCCATCCTCGTGAACCTTTCCGGACCGCGATGCCTACGAGGTATCCCACCACGATGCCGATCAAACCCCACTCGGCATGAGTGAGTTCGCGTACGGCGTACCAAATCACCGCGCCACCGATGGCCGCGCCGACGCCAAACAGCGCAGATATGCCAAATCTATTCATGGCGAAGCGACCCGCGCCCGACAACTCGATTCGTTCCTTGCAGGGACCACACGCAACGAGGCGATTGATGTGGTAATAGGAGTCATGAACCGGCTTCTTACATATCGAACACATCACCGCTCCTGATTTAGGTTGGGTGAATTCCGCGCGGTCAAATTGCAGGTCGCTTGATGGGGCAGCGGCTGGCGCTGGAGTGGCTGTCTCAAGCTTCAGAGAAACCTTCGATTTCGTCAATCCCGTTTGCGATAGCGGAACCCAGCCGGTATCGCCTTCCTTGGCGACAAACGTGTCGTCGGTGATCTCGCCGCCATGGAGCTTCGCGCGGACTTCGTCCTCAGAGAATGGTCCGGTGGTCTGTTCGTTGAGGTGAATGTAGTAGCCCACGCAACAAGGATGAAAACAGAGGGGCTGACCGCTGACAAGAAGAATTCGAGTCGGCTTGCGCATCGGGCATTGGCGGCTACAATGGCGGCCAATGCAGAGCGATTCTGATCACGCCGCACCCTCATGGATTCGCCCGGAATTCGCGCGGCTTCTCGCGATCCTCTGGGTTGGTGGATTAGCACTCATCTATCTCATCCGCTACGGCGCATGGGTCCTGCCGTTTCAACTCGCGGAGATGATTGGCGCTTCGGCCTCGGCATTTCGATGTGGGCCGCACTTCCGCGAATTCTGGACGGCGAGAACATGCGACGTTGCGTGTGTCCTCGGCATCGTGGCAGCGGCGCTGGGGCTGGGCGCGACGGTAACGGACCGTCTGATTGCGCGCCGCGATTTGCTCGGTGTGTTGTTTGCGCTCACAGTGGGCTTGTGGCTTCTCGGGGTGCTGGTGCTCGTCGCCGGTGTGGTGTCGGTTGCGAAAATTCCATATGTGTTTCTCGTGCTGGCCTGCTGGCTCTTGCCTGGTCCGCGAAGATTCGTTGGCGACTTCTGCAGTTCGACCGAGCGGACGGATGGTTGGGGAAAATTGATGATCGCGTGCATCGTGTTAGCGGCAGTGCTCAACTTCGTAGGTGCACTGACACCGCCGTTCGAGTACGACGAACTCGAATACCATCTCGGCGCACTGGCGGATTATCAACGAGCGGGCCACATTGTGTTTCTGCCGCACAATTTCTACTCGAACATGCCGCAGTTGACCGAGATGTTGTATCTGCTGGCGAGGACGATGACGTCAGACATCGCGGCAAAACTGCTGCATTGGCTGTTTGGCGTGCTCGGAGCGCTGGCGATATACAGCCTGGCACAGCGGTTGTGGTCGAAAGCAGTGGGCGTGACAGCAGCGGCGCTGTTCTATTGCGCGCCGTTCGTTCAAGACCTCGGGCAAACGGCACGAATCGATTTGGCGACAGCGTTCTTTGCCACGCTGGCGTTTGGGGCGCTGACATTGTGGGCGGAAGACGAGCAAAAAAAGGAACTCAGGTGGTTGTCGGCATTGTGTGCTGGCGCTGCGGTCGCGACGAAATGGCCAGCGGCTCCAGTCGTGGTTCTGCCCTTGGCGCTGATGTTCGTATTACGGAAAAGAACCGGGGTACTCCCGGCTTTTTGTTTAATGGTTGGTTTCATGGTTATCCCGTGGCTGGTGAAGAACTGGTCGCTGGCGGGGAACCCGGTCTATCCATTGCTGCACAAATGGTTCCCGAACCCGTATTGGAACGCGGAACAAGCGGCAGTGCTCTCGGACAAGCACGCGCCGACGTTCAACTGGCAGGCGATTGGACAATTCTTCACGTTGGCTTGGAATTACTCCTTCGTTGAGGCGGGGGCCGCGCCATTTCTTTTGATGACGGTGCCCTTGCTATTGCTTCTGCCCCACCCGGAGCCTACGGCAAAGCGGCTCGGTCTCTTATTCGTGGGCGCGTATGTGGGTTGGTTCTTGTGCACGTTTCGGCCGTGGCGGTTCTTGTTTCCCGCGTTTGGTGTCGGGGCAATCATTGGCGCGGTCGCCATGGAAAAGTTGGGCCGCGATTCGATGGTAAGGGTCGTCTTGCGCATGTCGGTCGGGATCGTCATGGCACTGAGCCTCACGGTGTTGGCGCTAAATGATTTGGTGGATGTGGAGAACCCAAAGCGGGTGGACCCACAACTCAGTTTCCTCGACTACGATCTGGGGCAATTCACGCGTGAAGAATTTGTCGCGCGAATGGGCAGGGGAGTGTTGGAGCCGATCATTTGGATGAACGAAAATCTACCGGAGGATGCCAAGGTACTCTACGTGGGGGAAGCGCGCGTGTATTATGCAACGCACCCGGTCCTCTGGAGCACGGCGTTTGATCAACATCCGTTGACGGCGATGTCGCGCGAGGCAAAGACGCCCGACGAACTGGTTGCCGCGCTGCGCGCGCGGGGCGTCACGCATTTGTATGTGAATTTTGCCGAGTTGGATCGCCTGCAAAACGGTTACAACTACATGATCGACGCCAACTGGACACTGATTCGGCATACCATGGAAAGCGACATGCGGGAAATCCACCGGTCAGGGCGGGGAATCGTGTACGAGTTGGTCAAATAGACCATGAAGATTTGTCACGTCATCACACGGTTGATTGTCGGCGGAGCGCAGGAGAATACGGTGTCGACGTGCATTGGCCTGCGGAAGTTGGGCCATGACGTGGATCTGGTCATCGGTCCGCAGACGGGGCCGGAAGGTTCACTCTACGATCAGGCGAAGGCGGCGGGAGTGCCGATTCTCGTCGTGGACGAGTTGCGTCGCGCACCAAACCCGTGGCTGGACGTGAGTGCGTGTCTCGCTTTGCGGCGTCTATTTGTGAGCCAACGATATGATGTCGTGCACACGCACAGTGGAAAGGCAGGGTTGACGGGACGCTTCGGAGCGGGGATGGCACGCGTACCGATCATCGTGCACACCATTCACGGACCATCCTTTTACAGCTACCAGAACCCGATCGGCAATTGCGTCTTTCGGTGGGCAGAACAAGCGGCGGGCGCCTGCACGACGCAATTTGTATCGGTCGCGGACGCAATGACGGAGCAATACCTTGCGGCAGGGATTGGCAGCCGGGACAAATACGCGACGATCCACAGCGGGATAAACATCGATGCGTTTCTGAGCGCGTCCCGCGACAATTCGCTTCGCCAATCGCTGGGGATTTCGGAGAGCGATCTGGTGGTCGGCAAGATCGCGCGACTGTTTCGGCTCAAGGGACATGAATTCCTGTTCAAAGCCGCGCCGCGCATTGTAGCGGCGGTGCCGAACGTGAAATTCCTGCTGGTTGGCGACGGGATTTACCGGGAACGTTTTGAGCGGCAGGCCGAAGAGATGAACCTGCGAAGGCACTTTGTTTTCGCGGGGTTGGTGCCGCCGCAGGAGATTCCTCGGTACGTCGCGTCGATGGATTTGCTGGTGCACTTGTCGTTGCGGGAGGGGCTGCCGCGGGCGTTGCCACAGGCTTTGGCGTGTGGGAAACCGGTGGTGGCATTCGACGTGGATGGCGCGCGAGAGGTGTGCATTGATGGCCAAACCGGCTGCCTCGTTCGGGCGGAAGACGCAGGCGCGCTGGCGTTTGCAGTGATTCGGTTGTTGCAGGACGCCGGTCTGGCCCGTAGTATGGGTGTGCAGGGCAGAGAGTTGGTCAAAGAGCGTTTTTCGGAGGCGCGAATGGTGCAACAAATCGACCAGCTGTACCGGCGACTGTGGGCGGCGCGGCACTGACATGCATTGGCTGCTCGTTTATTTCTACGTATTCGACGTCAGCTTCGTGCTGGCGCTGATTCTCACGCCGGCGTTCAAGCGGCTTTCCTTCGAGTGGAAGTACGTAGATGAGCCGGACCAGGAACGGAAGATCCATACCCAATCCATGCCGCTGCTGGGCGGCGCGGCGATATTCTGCGCGTTCGCGGCCAATGTGCTATTCAACTACGTGGTCGTCCTCCCCTTGGCCAGCCGGGTGGACCTGCCGTTCATCGACATGCCGGACGTGAAGATGTACCTGGACGGCGCGTTCACGGTCTGGCCGAAACTGTTGGTCATCCTGGTGGGCGGCGGATTGATGGTGGCGCTCGGGATGTATGACGACAAGCATGAGTTGAAGCCGCAGGCGAAATTGGTCGCCCAGGTCGTCATCGCTTCGCTCGTGGCGCTGGCGGGAATCCGGATTACGGCGTTCATCCCCAACCGGTTTGTGAACGACCTGATGACTGTGTTGTGGATCGTGACCATCACGAACGCGATGAACTTTCTCGATAATATGGATGGACTCTGCGCGGGCATCGGCCTGGTGTGCGCGGGGCTGTTTGGATTCATTGCCGGGATGCAGCACCAGTATTTCGTCTGTCTCATGGCCATGACATTGGCGGGCGCGCTGCTGGGATTCCTCCCGCATAATTTCAAACCCGCGACGATTTTTCTGGGCGACGCCGGCAGCCATTTTGTCGGTTACATGCTGGCGGTGCTGCCGATTTGCGTCACATTTTATCATCGCGGCAAGACGCCGACGCTGTTGCCGATACTGATTCCGCTGCTGGTGTTGGCGGTGCCATTGTTCGATCTGGTGATGGTGATGTGGATTCGCATTCGACGTGGGCAACCGGTCTACCGTGGCGACGTGAACCACCTTTCTCATCGGCTGGTGCGACTCGGCCTGCCGCAAAGCTGGGCGGTCACACTCATCTATCTCATCACGCTGACTCTCGGCTTGGGCGCGACAATGTTACTATGGTCGCAGATGACCGCTGCTTTGATCATCATTGTCCAATCCCTCTGCATTCTCGCCATCGTGACGCTACTGGAGCGATTGGGCGGGAAGTAGGGAACGGCAAAGGATGAAGGCAGAGGGATGAAGGCGGAACGGCGAGGGCTCATTCACCACGAAGCACACGAAGATCACGAAGTGAGTCCTAGAAAGTGAGTGGGCCGTAAACTGCGGACGGTTGACTCAGCCGTGGTTAGCTGCGAATATCTCGCGCCCATGAAATTCTACGTTACCACGGCCATCGACTATATCAATGCGCGCCCGCATATCGGGCACGCATTGGAAAAGGTCGGGGCGGATGTGGCTGCGCGCTATCACCGGCTGTGCGGCGATGAAGTGTTTTTTCTCACAGGGACGGACGAGCACAGCTTGAACGTGCAGCGGCAGGCGGAGAAGGAAGGCGTGACGCCGCGTGAGTATTGCGAGCGGATGATTCCTGCGTTTACTGACGCATGGGCAAAGCTGGGCATTTCGTATGACGGTTTCTTGCGCACGACCGACCCGCAACATGAAGCGGCGGTGGGGCTGGTATTTGAGAAGCTGGCGAAGGCGGGTTACCTGTACCAGCACGATTACGAAGGATTGTACTGTCCGAGTTGCGAGAATTATTACACGGAAAAGGACGCGCCGGATTTTCAGTGTCCGTTGCACAAGCGTTCGCTGGATCGCGTCAAAGAAAAGAATCTGTTCTTCAAGCTCAGCGCGTTTCAAGAGCGGCTGCAGAAACTGATCGATGTGGGTGAGTTTCGGATCGAGCCGGTGATGCGGCGGAACGAGATTCTTTCACTGTTACGCGAGGGACTTCAGGACGTCAGTTTCACGCGGGCGAACCTGAAATGGGGAGTGAAGAGTCCGGTCGAACCGCACCAGACGATCTGGATCTGGCCGGATGCGCTGACGAACTACATCAGCGCCATTGGCTTCGGCACTGACGAGACAACGTTTCGGCGGTGGTGGCCGGCGGACGTACACATTATCGGCAAAGACATCACGCGGTTTCATTGCACAATCTGGCCGGCGATGCTGATGGCGATGGAGATGCCCCTACCAAAGATGATTTTTGCGCATGGATTCCTGTCCGTGGACGGCGAGAAGATGAGCAAGACGCGCGGCACGATGATCGAGCCGTCGGAGGTTCTGGAGAAATACAGTGCCGATGTGTTGCGCTATTATTTGATGCGCGAAGTGCCGTTCAGCGGGGACGGCGATTTCTCATGGACGCGCATTGAGCAGCGCTACAATGCTGATCTGGCCAATGACCTGGGTAACCTCATCAATCGGACGTTATCGATGATCCAGCGTTATCGCGCTGGCGTTGTGCCGAAAGCGAACGACCAGGATTTGAAGGCAGACGCCGAGAAGATGACGGCGTCGTACCACGAACGAATGGATCAACTTGATTTCAGCGGGGCACTGACGGATCTGTGGGCGTTTGTCACGCGCGCAAATCAGTATGTCGAAGAGAGCAAGCCATGGGCGCTGGCGAAGGATGCTGCGCAGGCCGGGCGGCTCGACAGCGTGCTCTACAATCTGGCGGAATCGGTGCGTCTCATTTCTGTTCTCGTGACGACGGTGATGCCGACGACAGCGCCGCAGATTCGCGCGCAGCTCGGTGTCGGCGACAAGCCCGGTGTGCTTGCCGAAGAGATCGTGTGGGGCCGGCTTGCGCCGGGGACGAAGATAGGCCAAGTTGCGCCGTTGTTCCCGAAACGCACATGATCCGATTTCCGGAGTCGTCACGGTTTCACGTTATCGATGAATCGAAGGTGCTGCCGCGATACGGTCATCTCGCGGAGCGACCGATCTACGTCTATCTTCCCGAACTCGCCGAGCACGATCATCGCCGGCGCTTTCCCGTGTTGTATTGCCATGACGGACAGAATATCTGGGACGATCCACATTGTTGTTTCGGTCACGGCGGCTGGTTTCTGAATCAGATTGCTGATGAATTGACGCGCGAGGGGAAAATGGAACCGACTATTCTGGTTGGCATACCGAACACGCACGCGCGTTACCGCGAGTACACGCCGGGGAAGACGTACGACGATATTCTCGAGCATCCCTACGCGAACTACGTCGTCGATGTGGTGAAGAAGTACGTCGACCGGAAATTTCCGACGAAGCGGGACCGTCAACACACCGCGTTGATGGGGTCATCGCTCGGCGGACTGGTCTCGTTGTGGATGGCGCACAAACTTCCGGAGACGTTCGGCAAGGCCGCGTGTTTGTCCGGCGCGTTTCAGGTTCGCGATCGGCAGAAAAAATCTTTCGTCGATTTCGTGAAGGAGCGCGAGCATCAGGATGTTCGCATTTATCTGGATTGCGGCACCGTGCAGGACGGCGTCCGCCAATCGCGGCAGGTTCACGAAGCGTATCGTGAACGCGGTTGGCGTGATCGGGAAGACCTTCTCTACTTCGAGGACAAAGGCGGCGAACACAACGAGCGATGCTGGCGCGAGCGCGCGTGGCGGAGTCTGATGTTTCTTTTTGGCGGTGGCATAACCTGACAGAAGCAGCCCCTCGGAAGGTTCCCTAGGTATTTTTCAGATATTTTCCGAAAAGGTATTGACACGGGTGGGGCGTTGTGTCAAAACGGGGGGCGTTGTGGGGAAGAGTGGTTTTCAAGGAGGAATCACACTCCCAATGGTAAAGGCACTGACAAGGACGGTATTTGTGGGCACGTTTCGTCATACAGTAGATGACAAAAATCGTGTAGCAATTCCGGCAAAATGGCGAGCGGCAGCGAGGGGCTCGCAGGAGTTTTATGTGTTGCCCGATCCAACGAATTGTTTGGTCGTGTTGCCAGCATCGGCAATGGAAAAGATGCTGGAGCGCGTCGATGACATCTCGATTGGTGAATACGAGCGACGCAATGTACTCCGTCTCATTTCCTCTGGCGCCCATAGCACTCCTTGTGACAACCAGGGGCGCGTGGGTTTGACCGAGGAATTGCTCCAGCACGCAGGCATTGAGAAGGACGCAGTCCTTGTGGGTGTCTTGACGAAATTTGAGATCTGGTCGCCGAGCCGCCTGGCGGACGTCAAGCGGAACACGACGCAGAATTTTGCAGAAGCCGCCAAACAGTTGGGATTATGAGGTTGCGATGAGCGAGAGCATGACAAATTTTCTAAGTTTGAATCGTAGCCTGACCAACCTGGGCGGCGAGATGCGGCAGTTCCGATTGCCGCGCATGAATCCATTTCCGAAGTTGGACGGTCGTATCGTCCGGACCGCCAACAATAGTGTAGTCCAGCGGTCAGCGTCGCGCCCTGTGGCGCGCGGCGCGGTAATTATCGAAGGGGGCTGCGGGTGTTTGCCCGAGATGGCCACCGATGTGATTGATACGGCCGCGAGCTACGCCGTGGAGAACGTGAAGCGCGAGCGTTCCGGAAGCAACCCGTGGTCGCGCATCGGTCTGGGTCATTTGGTCGGACGAATGTTGGGCAGTCATCGTGCCGCGCGGTTGTGAGGAGGGGACTCGCAACCCCGTCGCGGTCTCGTAACGTGATGACGGCGGGAGTGAAAGCTCTCGTGAGTTGGGTGGGTGGCGTGCCAGAGGAGGCTGGGATCGGCGTTGTATGTAGCTGATTTCTTTCCGATCCGAGCTTCAGCATGGCCTACCACACGCCGGTTTTACTCAAGGAGGTCGTAAACCAGTTGCAACCGCATCGCGGCGGTCTGTACGTGGATTGCACGGCAGGCGGCGGCGGACATGCGCGGGAGATTTTGCGCGCGTGCGGGCCCGATGGGCAGTTGATCGGGTTGGACTGGGATGAAGAAGCCGTCGCGGCGAGTCGCGAACGGCTGGGAGAATTTGGGGCGCGCGTTCAATTGGTGCGCGCAAACTATGTGGAACTGGAGAGAGTGCTGATGAGTCTGGGAGTAACAGCAGTGGACGGGGTCCTGTTCGACCTCGGAGTGAGTTCTCGCCAATTTGACGAGGCAGCTCGAGGCTTCAGTTTTCAGCGGGAAGGCCCGCTGGACATGCGGATGAGCCGTCATCCCCGAGAGTCTCGGGGTGAATTTGGGGCAACCGCTCGGGACGTCCTTCGCAGCGCCAGCCTGGAGGAACTGGCCAAGATCTTCCGTGTGTATGGCGAAGAGAAACGCGCCCGAGCGATTGCCCATAAGATTGTCGAGGAACGCGAGCACACACCGATCGAAACCACCACGCAGCTTGCCAAACTGGTGGAACGCGTGTTGGGACACAGGTACGGGGCGATTCATCCCGCGACGCGTGTTTTCCAGGCATTGCGGATTGCGGTCAATGATGAACTGGGCAATCTCAAGCGCGGGTTGGAATCCGCCACACAATTGCTCAAATCGGGCGGCCGCATCGCGGTCATTTCCTTTCATTCACTGGAAGACCGCATCGTGAAACAATTTTTCGTGGAGAAGAGCACTGGTTGTATTTGCCCGCCAGATCTGCCGGCCTGCGGATGCGGACGCAAGGAAGTGCTCCGGATCGTGACCAAGAAGCCGGTGACCGCGGACGAGACAGAAGTGCGCGCCAACCCGCGCGCGCGGAGCGCAAAGTTGCGGGTGGCGGAGAAGGTTTAGGAGGAAGTCAGAATTTTAGTTGGGGGTGGGGAACCCCTCGGGGGGTCGCGTCAAGGAGGCCGACCCCCCGACAGGATTTGTATGATGAAGCGGAATCGCAAGCGTGAGTCGTTGAGGTTGGGCACCGTGACCAAGTCGCTGGTGGTGTGCGTGTGTGTCGCTATCAGCGGTCTGGGGTACGTCTGGCAGAAGAACGCGATCTATCGCCTGGGAGACGAGATCAAAAAGCGGGAGACGGCCCTCTCTTCGGCGCAGAAACGCAATATGATGTTCGCGGCGCAACTGGCTCACTTGGAGTCACCTGCGGAGCTGGAGGCGAAGTGCCAAGAGTACAATCTCAGCTTGGTTGCGCCAAAGGAAACTCAGGTCGTCCGCCTGTACGAGCCGGGGCCGGAATGGGACATCCAAATGGCGAACGCCCCGATTCCTACACAGACTCAACCGCGCCAACAGGCACAGGTGAAACTGCAATCGCGTAATTCGCAACCGACCACATTGGCGAGACAATGACCTTGGCACCGCAAAAAGGCAGGGCGTTGATTTTGGTGGGTGCGCTGGCGTCCGTGTTCACGGCGCTCAGCTTCCGTCTGTTCGATTTGCACGTACTGCAACACAAAGAACTTAGCGCGTTGGCGCAGGCTAACCGGGAGCAGGTTGTCCACCGGCAAGGTCGCCGTGGCATGATCTTGGACGTCAATGGCAATCCGCTCGCCAGTAGTTTGTCCGTCCGTATCGTCACGGCGGATGCCACGATCACCACGCCGCAAGCTTCAGCGATCGCGGAGCAGCTCGCGCCGTTGTTGAAGACGGACGTTGACTCGCTCACGCAAAAACTCAGCAGCCAGTCGCGTTATGTCCGGCTGAATCCGCGCGTGAAGCTCGATGAGGACGCCGTCCAGAAAATCCGCGCGATGAAGCTGAAGGGCATTTCTTTTGAGGACCAGTTTGTTCGCTCATATCCGAACGGCCCGTTGGGCAGCCACGTCATCGGCTTCGTGAACGCCGAAGAAAAAGGTGTGCAGGGCATCGAATCGTCGATGAACGACTATCTGGAAGGGCAGGCCGGTTACGAAGTCATTGAGCGCGACCGCAAGGGCCGCGAGATTCGCGCGCTTCGCGACGAAGAACTCGGTCCACGGGACGGTTATAACGTCGTGCTCACGGTCGATCAGGTGGTCCAGCATATCGCGGAGCAGGAACTCGAGAAGGCGATGACGGAATTCAAACCGCAGGCGGCGGTCATCATCGTCTCGCGCCCGAAGACGGGCGAAATCCTGGCGATGAGTTCGCGGCCGACGTTTGACCCGACGAATATGGAAGCGACTTCAGCGGATGCCAGACGCAATCGATGCATCAGCGACGTTGCCGAACCGGGATCGACCTTCAAGATTGTCGTCTGCTCCGGTGCGCTGAACGAAGGAATTGTCACGCTCAATGACCAGTTCGATTGCGAGAACGGCGCGTTCATGTATGCCGGGCGTCTCTTGCACGATGCGCATCCCTACGGAGTACTGAACGTCGAAGAGATTCTGTTTCATTCCAGCAACATTGGCGCGGCGAAAGTGGGGCTGCGCATGGGGCCGGCGCGGTTGAGCGATTACATTCACCGGTACGGATTCGGACACAAGACCGAGATCACATTACCTGGCGAAGTCTCGGGCATTGCGCATCCATTGTCTCGTTGGAACAACCTCTCTATCACGCGCATCCCGATGGGGCATGAGATTGCCGTCACACCGTTGCAGATGTTGATGGCCATGAACACCATTGCCAACAAGGGCGTGCGGATGAAGCCAATGATCGTCAAGAGCATCAAGGACGAAAATGGCATATCAATTTTTGATTACCAGCCGCAAGTAGTGGGACAGGTCATCGCCCCGCGCACATGCACGTTAATGACGACAGCCCTGCGAAAGGTGGTTGGTCCTGATGGCACCGCGCCAAAGGCCGGCGTGGAAGGATTCGATGTCGCAGGCAAGACGGGCACCGCACAGAAGGTCGAGAACGGTCAATACGTTCGCAAATACTACTCTTCGTTTATCGGTTTTTTCCCAGCATCCGACCCGGAGATCTCGATTTTGGTGTCTCTGGATGATCCCGAGGGCGGCGCGTTCTACGGCGGATCCGTCGCCGGCCCGGTGTTCAAGGCCGTCGCGGAGAAGGTGGCGGAATATCTGGGAATGGAGCCGCATCCTCCGCAGCCGGAGGTTGCGAAACTGTCATGAACCTCGCCGAGATTATTAAAACAGTAAATCCGCTGTCCGTTGTGGGCACGCTGGACCAGGAAATCACGGGCATTACGTGCGACTCGCGGCGTGTCATGCCGGGCAATTTGTTCGTCGCGGTGCCCGGAGCGCGGACGGATGGACATCGATTTGTGGACGCCGCCATCGACCGTGGCGCGTTGGCGATAGTGTTGGAACATGACGCCAGTTTCAATGCTCGCGCAACGCGCATCCGGGTCAGCGATGCGCGTCGTTCGATGGCGCAGGCGTCGGCGCATTTTTATAACCATCCATCGCAGAACTTGAAGGTCGTTGGCGTCACTGGCACCAATGGCAAGACCACGACGGCGTTCATGGTCCGCGCGATCATGGAGGCAGCGGGTATTCCATGTGGTCTGCTGGGCACGGTGCAGTACCAGATTGGGGAGCGGGTGATTCCCGCATCCCGCACGACGCCCGAGTCCGTGGAGATCCAGGAGATGATGAGCCAGATGCTGGACGCAGGCTGCGGCGGCGTGTCGATGGAAGTCAGCTCGCACGCGCTCGATCAACAGCGTGTATCGGAAGTGGATTTTGATGTCGCGATCTTCACGAACCTTTCGCAGGACCATCTCGATTACCACGGAACAATGGAGGACTATTTCGAGTCAAAGATCAGGCTGTTCAGCGCGTTGGGCACTGTCCAAAAGGCGGGCCGCGCGGTAGTGAATGCGGATAACGCATACGGTTGCGAATTGATGGAGCGCTTGGGTGGGGACCACGCCGTACTTAGCTACGGCGTTTCAAGCGCGGCCGTCATTCGCGCCGAGGACGTGCGTGTGTCGGCGGAGGGAAGTTACTTCGTCGTCCACACGCCGCAGGGCCGTATCCCGATGTCACTCCCGCTAATTGGTCGTTACAATGTGTCCAACGCGCTGGCAGCTATTGGCGCCAGTCACTGCCTCGGTATTGATCTACGCACTGTTGAATCGGCTTTGGCGAAGCTCCCGCCGGTACCCGGACGCATTGAAACGGTGCGTGTCCCCGGGGCTTTCAACGTATTTGTGGATTACGCCCACACCGCCGATGCTCTGCGCAACGTGTTGACCACGGTGGCGGAACTCACGCAAGGGCGACTGATCGTCGTATTCGGTTGCGGCGGCGACCGTGACAAGGGCAAGCGCAAACCGATGGGACAAGCGGCGTGCGAGCTGGCAGATTTTTCGATTCTTACGACCGACAATCCGCGTACGGAAGATCCACGGGAGATTGCGAAACAGGCCGAGGAAGGTTTCACGACGGACGGTCATGGTCGTTATCAGGTCATCGAGGACCGTCGCGAAGCGATTGAGCGCGCCCTGGATATTGCGAAAGCCGGTGACTCAGTGCTGATCGCGGGCAAGGGACACGAGACCTATCAGGAATTTGCGGACACGGTTGTGCCGTTTAGCGATCGCCACGTGGTTAAAGAACACTTCCGCTTGAATGGAACCCGGTGGAAACCTTGCGTTTAGAACAATTGGCAGAACTCTGTGAAGCGCGGCTGATTCGCGGCGAGCCCGAGCGGCTTGTGGGACGGGTCAGCATCGACTCGCGCGCGTTGGGCCAGGGCGACTGTTTTGTCGCGTTACGCGGCCCGCGCTTCGATGGACATGAATTCGTACCCGATGTGGCCCGTTTGGGGGCATCGGCGGCGGTAGTCTCGGATCCTACCCGTGCAATGAACTCGCCTAGTGCCTTGGCGCTTCTCCAAGTGCAAGACACCCTCACCGCATTGCACAAACTCGCAACGAACTACCGCCGACTGATGCCCCCAACGACCCGCTTCGTCGCCGTGACCGGCTCGAGTGGGAAAACAACCACGAAAGAACTGATCGCCTCGGTGCTCGGCGAGCGGTTCAATGTAATGGAATCGTCCGGCAATAACAACAACCACATTGGTGTGCCGCTCAACCTGTTACGACTGGACGCTGCGCATGACTATGGCGTGTTCGAGTTGGGGACCAACCATCCCGGCGAAATTGCCGCGCTCGCAAAGATGGTGAAACCAGATATCGGCGTGATCACGAACGTCGGCTTGGGGCACGTTGAATTCTTTGGAGATGAATCCGGTGTGGCGAAAGAGAAGGGTTCGCTGATCGAAGTATTGCCGCGAAACGGCGATGGGTTGGCGGTGCTGAATGCTGACGACCGGTGGTGCCAGGAATTGCGGGCACGCACCAACGCCACCGTGGTGACCGTCGGCATCGACAATTTTGCGGACATCCGTGCCAGTGAGATCAAGATCAACGGGGACGTGAAATTTCGCCTCAACATCGCGAAGAAACGTGAGGACGTAATCGTGCGGCTCAAGACACTGGGCCGGCACCAGATTTACAATGCGTTGCAGGCCGCGGCGATCGGATATTTCGCGGGGATGGACCTCGATGAGATTCGGATCGGTTTGGAAAACGCGCAATTCCCCCACATGCGCATGGAGCAGATCACGATCGACGGCGTGCGGTTCGTCAACGATTGCTACAACGCGAACGTGGTGTCCATGAAAGCGGCGTTGCAGATGATACGCGAGACGCCGTGCACGGGACGGAAAATCGCGGTCCTGGGCGACATGCTGGAACTCGGGGAATGGACGCGGTCGGCGCATAGCGATATTGGCGCTATGGCGGCCAATTGCGGTCTGGCGCTGCTTGTCACGGTGGGCCAGTCCGCGCGGTTGATTGCCCAGGCGGCCGTGGAGGCGGGGATGGAAACCCATCGCGTGTTGCCCTTGGCGACGACGACGGAAGCAGGAGAAACGATTCGGACGTTGGCGCGCGAAGGTGATTTTGTGCTGATCAAAGGTTCGAGGCGGTTGCAGTTGGAACGAATATTGGAGGAATTCAAAACTGGTGTCGTGGCGTCGCTGTGAGGCCACGTTTCACCGAGTCGTAAGGAAACCGGTGTGAGGAAGTGAAGGACCGAGGACGAGATGTTTTATTATCTGAGCGAGTATACGGAGTTGTTCTCGCCGTTGCGGGTGTTTCAGTACACGACCTTCCGCGCGGTCGGTGCGGCGCTTACCGCCCTGCTGATCTGCGTGGTGTTCGGGCCGTGGCTCATCCGTCGTCTCGTCGAGGCGAAGTTTCAACAGCCGATTCGCGGCGAGGGGGATCTGCGCGAACTGGCGAAAGTTCATGGCGTGAAAGGCTCCTGTCCGACGATGGGGGGTATCCTGATTATCTGGGCGGTTGTGGATGCGATTCTGTTATGGGCGCGGCCGACCAATCAACTCGTTCTCATCTGCCTCGTGACCCTCATTTGGCTGGGGGGAGTGGGCTTTCTCGACGATTGGGCGAAGGTGCAGGAGAAGAAGTCCGCCGGCATGCGGGCGAAAACGAAATTCCTGTTTCAAATCGGGCTTGGACTGTTCGTGGGAATGCTATTGCTGACCGATCCGCATCTTGGAAAAACGGCGAAAATACTCATCGTGCCGTTTGTGAAAGGGCCGCTGCTTGTGGGATGGTGGTCGCTGGTGGTCGTGGTCGCAGTGATTGTCGGCGCATCAAACGCGGTGAATCTCACGGACGGGCTCGATGGCCTGGCCACGGGCTGCACGTTGACCGTGGCGTTGACGTACGCGGTGATGTGTTACGTCGCGGGCAATTTCAAATTTGCCAGTTACTTGCAGGTGGCATCTGTGCCGGGTGGGGGAGAGTTGACCGTGGTGTGTGCGGCGCTGATCGGCGCGAGCTTGGGGTTTTTATGGTTCAACTGTCATCCCGCGGAAGTGTTCATGGGGGACACAGGTTCGCTGGCGGTTGGCGGGTTGATCGGCGCGATCGCGGTGATGATCAAGCAGGAACTGGTATTGATCATCGTCGGTGGAGTTTTTGTGATGGAAGCGCTTTCGGTGATCCTGCAGGTCGCGAGCTTCAAGCTGCGGGGCAAACGGATTTTCGCGATGGCGCCGTTGCATCACCATTTCGAGCTGCGCGGGTGGTCGGAAACCAAAGTGACGACGCGGTTCTGGGTCATGTCCGTGATTTTCGCGCTATTGGGATTGGCAACACTGAAACTGAGGTGATTGAGAAATGCAAATGATGGAACTAAGAGGCAAAGACGTGCTGGTGCTGGGGCTGGGACGGAGCGGAACGGCGGCGGCGTTGCTGCTCCAGCGCGACGGCGCGCGCGTCGTTGTGCGCGATGAATCGATGGACGACCAGTTGCAGGAACGCGCGGTGCGACTGCGTCGACTCGGCGTGCGTGTCGAGTTGGGAAGCCAGTTCGATCGGTCGGCGCATTTTGACCTGGCCGTGCTGAGTCCGGGCATCGCACATGAGCGGCCGATTGTCCGTGAGGTGTTGACGCAGAACACGCCGTTGCTCAGTGAATTGGAGCTGGCGTACCGCTTTTGCCTCTGCCCGATCATCGCGATCACCGGGACGAACGGCAAGACGACGACGACCGAGCTGATCGCCGCGATGCTGGCGGGCTGCGGCAAGCGCGCGTCGGCGGCAGGCAATATCGGTAACGCGTTCTCGGATGCGGTGGAAGGCAGCGCGGGGTTGGATGCGGTCGTGTTGGAGGTCAGTTCGTTCCAGTTAGAGAAGATCGAGCAGTTCCGCGCGAACATCGCGGTACTCTTGAATATCACGCCGGACCATCTTGACCGCTATGAGTCGATGGACGAGTACGCGGCGGCGAAATCTTTCATTTTCATGAACCAGCAGGCGGAAGATACGGCGGTCATCAGCGCGGAGGCGCTTGAAAGGCTGCGGCGGATGGGAATTGGAATGAAATCGCGGCCGATCACGTTCAGTGCATACAACCGCCCGGCCGACGTGTGGCTGAACTGGTTCGATGGCGAGACGATTTGGTGCCGGTTGCCGGAGTGCCAGGGGATTCTGTTGAAGATGAGCGAGACAAATCTGCGGGGCATGCACAACGCGGAAAATGTCCTGGCCGCGCTGGCGACAGGGTTGGCGATGGGGCTGCCCGTGGCGCAGATGTGTGAGGCGATTCGCGCGTACTGCCCACAGCCGCACCGCTGTGAGTTTGTGACTGAAGTGGATGGAGTCACCTACGTCAATGATTCAAAAGCAACCAACACTGACGCGGTCGAGAAAGCGCTGCGGTCCCTGCCGGGACGCACGGTGCTGATTGCGGGTGGTCGCGACAAGAGCTTGGATTTTACATCCCTGAAGGAGGTGGTGGCCGACAAGGTCAGGCTGGCGGTGTTGATTGGCGAGGCGCAGAACAAAATCTGGCGCGCCTGGTCCAAGGTGGTGCCGTGCGTGCGCGCGTTTTCGATGGAAGAAGCGGTGCGCCTCGCGGCCAGTCATGCCCGCAGGGGGGATGTAGTGTTGCTCTCGCCCGCCTGCGCCAGCTTCGACATGTTTGAGAACTATGAACATCGCGGTGAGGAGTTCAAGCGGCACGTATTCAATTTGCAATGATCGAACGGAACCGGGTTTGCATGACCGCAAACAATTAAACAAAAATACCGAATCGAAAGGAACCAATGAAAGTCTCCAAAGTCGTATTAATCGTCGTCGCACTACACGTCCTCGTGATCGGGGGCATCGTCGTCTTTGAAGGTTGCTCACGTGTCAAGAGCAACGCGCCTGACATGGCGGGCAACGAAAGCCTGCCCGGTCAGCCGCCTGACATGGCGTCAGGCACGTTAAATACGCAAACAACGTCGATGCCGAATCCACAGGGTCCGGGCCCAGCAAACTCGCTGGCACCGGCAACTTCGATGGCGGGAAATGAAGCGGCTGCTCCCGCACCGGCGGCTGCGCCGACAGCGTCCGCGACCGCGACGCACACCTATGTCGTGAAGAAGGGGGATTCGCTGTGGAAAATTGCGAAGGCTGAAAACCTCACCGTTGGCGAGCTCAGTCGCGCGAACAGCCTGACCAAGACCAGCACGCTCAAGGTGGGGCAGAAGCTGACCGTTCCCGCAGCCGGGAAAGGCGAAAAAGCCAATATCGCCACGGCGTCCGTGGTTCCGACAGCGACGGATGCAAGTAGCGCGTCGTCGGTCGCGACCGCGTCAGCCACGACGGCGACGGATGCCGGTGGCACAGCGTACACCGTCAAGTCCGGCGATTCGTTGTGGAAGATTGCGCGGCAACAAAACGTCAGTGTCGCAAACCTCAAGCAGGCCAACAATCTCACCGGAGATTCGCTCAAGGTGGGGCAGAAACTGCACATTCCGACAGCGACCGCCA
>Ga0206923_1033_pt1 | contig 33626 bp, 40 predicted proteins | sample Alteio_BWOrgHeat_64_FD_152961 | JGI IMG/M metagenome (GOLD analysis project Ga0206923, IMG submission 152961) | Enriched cells from forest soil in Barre Woods Harvard Forest LTER site, Petersham, Massachusetts, United States -... | ecosystem: Environmental > Terrestrial > Soil > Temperate forest >...
TAGCGAGTTTGGGTTCGTGAGGCGCATAAAGAGCCGTGCCAAAATCCGGGGCTACGGCGCTGTCGGCAGCCAGTGGTAAGGCTTGCTTGGCAACGGACAATACGGCGCAGCAGTCACCAAAGACAGGTTGGAGGCGGTCAGAGCCAAATTCGTGCCTTCATCTGCGGCAGACGTTGGTATCTCAAGCATGGTTACTCCATCTCGACATTGAGAGAGCGGCAACTGCAAGCAACAGGACAATTCTCAGCGACGTTCCCCGCCGGCTAAATCATGGCTTGGCGCCTGCGGCTATCTATTGAGGCAGATTTGGAACAATTACCTTTTCGGGGATTTGTTCGACACTGATCGGCTCCGAGGAATCAACTAGCCGACGATGGAATGCGACGTACTCCCCCACCAAGCGCGCATCTTTGGAAGCAAAAACCGCGCCCTCGGAAAGGCCCTGCCCCCAACCGAACAACACCTCGGTCTCCTTGCCGCGGGATGTGGAGTATTCAAGGATAACGAAGTTCATGAGCGGAAACGCGACGTTCAAAAGATGACACTCAATCCTGAGGCCCTTCTCGCGGCGTGACGTTAAGGCCGCATGGATCTTCTTAACGTATTCCGGATCGACCGTGCGCCCGAAGATGAACGTGGCAGGATTCTTGCTCTTGCGTGCATCCAGGAAAAAGCCGAATGCATCGAGAAATCCCTCGTAACTGGCTGAAAATGATTCGGGGTTATCGCGCGAGTGAACCTCATGGACGCGAACCAACTGGGGCCTGCGGAGACGTCTCAAGAGTTCGCTCATCCCTTGATGGTTATTTCCAAGGGATTCAAGAAGTGGTTGGGGTCCGCAGGTTTCCAAATCGACGGTACGGAAAGCCTCCTTAGCAGACAGGTCTTGAGCAGACGACTCTTCTGATAGGGGAACTGAGAGAGTCCCCAACCTATCGCCATAACGCAGATTCGCCACGCGCTCGATATAGGGGAGATGAGCACGCAGTTTTGGGAGATCTTTGATGCGCTCGGGATCTGAGTTCGGGGTGATTTCAAAATACTTGTAACGTAGTAGTTGCTCAAGCGCGGATTCGACATCCTTAGGTTTCCACTTCTCGGCGTATTCTGTCTGGGTCTCTGCGAAGCCAACGTCTTTTGCACCTCCGGCGATGATGTCGCAGTAGAGCTCATAGGCTATCTCTGCGGTTAGACGGCACGTTACGTAGGTTTCGCCGTTCATCAGATATCCGCCAGAGCCCGGAACAAGATATGTCTTTTCTCCAGGCCAGCGTTGCCCCTTAAGGCGGCTTCCCACCTGCCTAATCTCAAATTTGGTCAGGCAGTTGCGGACCTGCAATCGGAGGGGCAAGCGATCACCTCGTCCCCGTTTCTTTTGAAACAGTTTCCGGTCATTTGCGGTCAAACCGTAGAGGCCGTGTTCATAGATGTCTTGTACGGAGGCGGGAGGTCTCTCTGGAGCAATTGCTTCGGCCGAAATCACGTTGCACAAAAACTTTGCTTGTGTATCGGTAAGGTGATTTGGGTCCAATCCCCGCATGTTATCAATGCTACATGAGCAGCGAGTCGCCGTTCCAGCCGCTACTCCAGAGATGGTTTCGGCAGAGGTAGGCGTCGGGCCCTTCCAGACGGCGTTCGTGGAAGGAAGTTGCCTCTGGGATCATGACGCTCTGGCAAGCCGTAGACCGGAACTGGGGGCGCGCGCATTGTCTCGTAGAGTTCTGGATTTGCCCGCAGATATCTTCTGAGTGCACTTACGCCCTCATATTCCATATAGGGACGACGATTGGGTTGGCCGTGCGGTTCTCTGTATCTGATGCCAAACCGGTTATAAGCATAACCGCTCTTCCGTAGCTCCAGCGGCAGGCTCTCCGGGGAAATCCTCATGTAGGCGAGATTCCGCAGCGGGGCAGGAAGGATACCAAGGAATCTCGCCACATGAGGTAGTGAATAGGCCTTTGCCCCTGCGATCATAGCGTCGCAATGAATGGACCGGAGCCGAGCCAAGAAGGCTTCATCGCTCTCAGTCGGGATATCGGGTGGTGCGGGGTCCATGCGGAGCCAAGACTCGCACGGCCCGAGTTCGAAAGGCAAGCCTCATCAAATCACCAAATCAACCGTCCAAATCACCCTTTATACCCTCCATATAACCTGTTGAATAGATTACAGATCGGTCTTGAAGGTGATTTTTGCGAACCGCCATACTGGTCCCATGGAGTCACTCAGAGCGGCGGATTTAACGATCGCAATAGTCGCAATCACATTCGACAGCACAAGAGTTAAGCTCGCCGGCGGGTTGATTTCCGATAAGGCAGCGGATTGCCTGCGCGGCGTCTTCCTCAGCCTTCTCGATCTTTTCAGGCTGCGAAAAATCGAAGTTGACGTTACCGGACTCGGGGCGATTGACAAAGGCGGCCTCTCTGTCCTCGGCGAGATGTACTTCGCCGCAACCATTCGAGGCACGCGAGTTGATGTCATCAACGAGAATCCGTTGATCCCCGAAACCATCGTGAGCGCATGCCGACGCATTCAAGAGGGGCTGCAATTCTCCCAGGGGCAAAGCGGGAAAGCGCGCGGGTGATCCGCACATAGAGGAGACATGACCAATACGACTACAATACGAACCGCGGGGCAGATACAAAACCTGAAAGAATTGGCCGAAGTCGCAGAGCGTATCGACAACTCGGTCACGGAAGTTCATCTCGATAGCACAGAACTTGGATTTGAGGCAGACGTCATCCGGCACCAGGGCCGGTTGCTCGGACTGGATCAGAACGGCCGGAACCGGATCTACCGGAAATTGGGGGCGCCAGTTCGCTATCTCGAAAGTCATAGCGCCGATTTCCAGGCCGCGGCTCTAAACGCCCATTGTGCGCGCGGCAACTTCGGCGCAAAGCTCGTGGCGGCGGTAAATGACGACGAAATCCTCACGATCAGCCGGGGCGACCTGTACACGCTGCCTATTCCTGACGTGATTAGGGCCGTGGGAGAAGTGTTAGAGGACGTCTGCTCCAGCTTATCTGTGACACGCATAAGCCTCGATTGGGAGCAACTGGATGTGGAACTTGTTAGTCCGTCGAAGGAGATCACCGTGCGGCGAGGCGACATTGTCCGATCCGGCATTCATATTATACATCAGCGTTACGGGAACCAGGCAACTCTGATTGAAGCATTTCATCATCGTTTGGTCTGTCTCAATGGAATGACGCGCCGCGAGTGCCCGAGCGAGGGAATCGAACGCACCCGTAAACTCCCTATTGAACTCCCGAATCACAGGGAATTGCAGATGGATCAAGTCCGCCGGTTAACGCGGCGGATCTGGGGTGGACTGGAATCCCAGCTAGAAGCGATGCGTACGACAGCTGCGAGTCCTGTACGGGTTGAAGACCTCCTTATAAGGCGTCTCCAGCAGGTTCGGATTTCGACTGAAAAAGTGATGCCTCGCCTGCTGTCAGCCTGGCGCGAGGAGGGATCCGAAGACACGCTTTATGGAGCTGTGAACGCCCTCACACGTGTCGCAACCCACGATCCTTCTCTAAAAGAGAGGCAGCGGCGCACTCTCGCGTCGCTCGCCGGAATACTTTCGTTCAGCACGGTTCATCACATTTGCAAACGCTGCTGGTCCGTACTCGTCGGCGAAGCCGGCGAAGAGATCTGAACGGCTCCGGCCGCCCAGTCTTCAGGAATCCTTATGACGCCCAATTTCGACATTGATTATGTAATGAACAGGATCAGGGATGCATGTGAGCACCCTATTCTGATCCTTCCGGCGTGCAAGCAGAATCGTAGCGACTCTTACGGCGTGCCGCTTTATCTGGCCCCGCCGGGGGCATCTGTCGTCGCTGTGGGCAGGCATAGTCACCTGCCCTTCAGCCTCGTGGCGTATATATCCGAAACCGGTGAAATCGTCGTTGGCATAACGGGGCCGGCCAGCATCTGTAGTTCGGTTTCGGTCCGTCTTTGGGCCGACAATACCACGCCGAACGAGTTCCAAAGCGCCGAATTCCAGACCGTCGAAGACCGCGCCATTGCCACCCTAGCAATGGGCAAATGGACTGAAGGTCCCGTATCTGGTTTCGCAGTGATCTACATGGCGCCGATCAGCGCCAATAATCTGCCCGAACCGGGACCGGCGTTCGGCGCCGAATCGGATTTGCGGGAAAGGCAGCGGCCCATCCCCGAGAAGGTGTTATGAGCAACCGGACGCTTCATGCCGAGAACTGCTACGACCGCGTGATCGAGATCCTGACGCAGACGACGCAAGCGGTCGCTCAGGAACAGATCACACTTCAGGACTTCCTGCCGGCCTTGGTCGATTTCACGGCATCGGTCGCGCTCGCAGTGGCCGGTGAAGACGGCCTGCGGGCCTTCGTGGCGCGGATGCAAGGCCGCATCGCGGATTGGCGCGCCGGAACATTTCCGGCGAGAGATTTTGATTTGGGCCCCGATGACGACGACAGTGGGCCGGGAGCCTTCACCGAAAGGTCACGGCCAAACCGATGAGCGCAGACCGCATAGAGCTGCTGAAAAAACGGGAAGCGTCCATTCGCGAGGCCTTGCTGGCCGAGCGCGCGAAATTGGCGAAACGCGATCAGCGCGATACGGAGAAGCTGTACCGCATCGTCGGCGAGGCCTGCTGCAATGCCGCCGCGCAAAACCCGGAAGGGTTTGGCCTCATGCTCGGCCAGGTGATGAACGCGAGTGTCACCGATGAGAAGGCTCGCGCGTTACTCCGCCGGAAAGGACTGATCTAGTCAACGGCTTCGGGACTATGTGCTCGACCGGATTACCGCGCGGGCCGATGCAGGTATCGGCTGATCGCGGTGACGACGAGCGGGGCGGAAGGGAGAAAGCTATGGCGAAACATCGCAAGATCACAGCCAAAATGATCCACAGGTATTTTGGCCCTGACGCCGGGATCGAAGAGCGCCTCTTCGGCGGATTTCGGGTCACGACACCCACGGGCGGCGATGTGGAAATCACCCAGACCGAATACAAGCTTCACGCCGGCGGCAACGATGTCTACGAGGCATTAACGCTTCTCAGCAATGAAGCCTGGGGCGGCATGACGGCTACAGGTCCACACGAACACATCGTGGCCATGATGGCGCATGGCGAAGCTCTGGGCGTGTCTGTGACGCCGAAGATCGAGACCGGTGGCGGCTGCCTCCGGGTCTTCGTCGCGCCCTTCGTCTTCATGATGGTCCTCGGCGGTGTCATCGCCGCGGGCAAAGATCAGGGCATCGCGTTGACTGCCGCGGCGCTCGTGACCGGCTGGGTCTGGCATTCGATGAAGAAAGCCGCCCGGCGCGAGGCACAGCGTCAAACACAAACCCTTCGGTATCTGTTTCCGCGCGTCCAGGGCAGCGCGCGGTATTCGAGTGACGAGGATCTGCGGAACGGAGGGCTGATATGAACAGGAGAAATCATATGAGCGACTGGGTGTTTTTCGTGGTGGTGCTGGTTGCCGCCCTCAGCCTGATATTCATGCTGGGAGGCGCCGGCAAGAAACCAGCAGCGACAGAAGGCGTACGCATCGGGTTCTCGCAATCGGGCCAGGTCCTGCATTATCCGGGTGCGGGGCATCTGATCACCATCGCGCCGACGCGCATGGGCAAGGGCCGGGATATTCTCATTCCCGCCTTGCTGGAATGGAACCAGTCTTGCATCGTCATAGATCCGAAGGGTGAGTTGGCCGCGGTCACCGGCCATTACCGCAGGGGCTTCGGTGACGTGCTTGTCCTGAATCCTTTCGATATCTGGCGACAACATCTCGCAGGGCTGACCCCGGCACGCTACAACCCTGTCGCGAACCTCGATCCGGACAGCCGCTCTTTCGGCGCGGATGCCGACAAGATCGCGGATGCGATCGTCTGGCATGAAGGGCCGGGAGAGGAGAGCCACTGGGTCACGAGCGCCCGCTTGCTGGTGTCCGGCGTCATCATGGGCCTGGCGAAACATGGCGCGCCGGTGGACAAGACCCTTGGTGGCCTGCGCCAGGTGATCAGCGGAGGCCAGGTCTACACTTTCTGTCGCGAGGCGATGAAATCCTCCGACCCCTTCATCCGGCAGAAGCTGGCGCGGTTCGCCGTCCCCGGCGCCGAAGAGAACAAGGAGCTCAACAGCATCGTCTCGACGGCTGACACGCAAACAGGTTTTATCGGCAACCAGGCCGTCAGCGACAGTCTGAGCGGCTCGGATTTCCGTTTCCGGGATTTGAAACGCAAAGTAACAACGGTCTATCTGGTGCTACCCCTCGATTATCTCGATGTGTGCGGCAAGTGGTTCCGGCTGATTGTCGCCGCGGCCCTGTCCGAATTGCTGCATGAGGAGAAAGGCATCCGTGTGCTGGCCGTCATGGACGAATTCGCGCAGCTCGGGGCCTTGAAGGCGATACAGAACGCCATGGGCATGGCGGCTGGATTCGGGCTGACGCTTTGGCCGGTCCTGCAGGATCTAAGCCAGCTTTCGGGCCTTTACCCTCAGACCTGGGAGACATTCCTCTCGAATGCGGGGGTCCGCATGTTCTTTGGCCCACGCGACGAGAAGACCTCGCACTATCTCAGCGGGCAATGTGGCCAGGCGGAACGGCGCGTTGTCTCGAAGTCGCTCAGCGAGCAGCGTGGCGCGATGAACGCCAGTCTCAGCTACGGCCAGGTCGGGCGTCCGCTCCTTGACCCTTACGAGACCCGCCAGCTGGACGACGACGAAATGCTGCTCTTCATCGAACGGGTCAAGGGTGTGGTGCGGGCCAGGCGCCGCCCGTACTGGCAGGATTTTCGGGGCTACGGACGCAATCCGTATTTCGGGTGATGCGATGCCGTTCGACGCCGTGGAATTCGCGAAGCTGATGGCGCGGTTCGATACCGGCAATTCGAACGAAGCCGAGGCCATCAGCGCGGCGCGCGTCATGCGCCGCATGGTGGTCAGCGACGGGCTGCGCATCGTCGATGTCATGGGACGGGCGGATGTGATGGCGGCGCTCGACGCCCAGCTGCAGCCCGTCCGGGAGGATAGCCCGGAGCTCAAGGCGGCTTTTCTGGAAGTCGCAAGGCTTGCGGATCTGGTCAAACGGCGGGAGGAAGCCGTCGGTGAGCTGCGGCAGAAACTGGCCGGCGTCCGGCCGGCGGGCCCCCTGCCCGTATCGGCCGATGCCGGCCTCGTGAATGGCGGTCTGGTCGCAGCCCTGGTCGTCATCGCCCTGGCGCTGATGATCGCCGCGGCGTTTCGTTGAGGTGTCTCGCCGGAAGGGAGTCGACACATGAACTGGAATTGGGAAGCGACCAAACAGCAAGCGCAGATCGTCTATGCGAAGTTGTCGCAACTGCTGATTTTTCTGGCGGTCTGCTTCTACCTGCTGGCCTGTATCGTGGCCGGCAAGCCTGTGGGTCCAAGAGCCTATGTAAGTTTCACCCATTACTGCTTTGAATGGCGCCCCGACGGGGCCGCGGTGACAACGCAAGCATCGCCCGAGAAGCGGTGATTTATGGACAACAACACCATCGATATTCGCAGTTCGGCGAGTGGCGCTTCCACCTGGAGAGGTCTGCGATCCGGGAGGTCACGATGAATAACTGGTTGGAGAAATGGCGCGGCGGCGAGGATAAGGGCCTCAGCCCCGAACGGCGCTTGATGAAAGAGGCCCTGGCCCGGCTCGATCGGGTCAGGACGGACAGCACACCGCCGCCGCAGATGGCGAGGCTGGCATTCGTTCTTGATCTTACCGGCAGCAGGTCGGCGAGCTTGCAAAAGGCCCGCATCGCAACAGCCGCGATGTTCGACACGATCCGGGCCATCGGCTCCGTTGCCGTGAAGATGATCTACTTTCGCGGAGCAAGAGAATGCAAGGCCAGCGCATGGGAGAGCGATCCAGCGGTTGTGAGCCGGACCATGCAGCAGCTGTCCTGTGCAACCGGGGCCACACAGATAGGCCGCGCGCTGCGGCAGGTGCTCATCGAAAGTGAAACGCCGGCAGCCGTGGTCTTCATTGGCGACCATTGCGAGGATGACCCGCGAGAGCTGGTAGCACTCTCGGCCGAACTCGGGAAAAGGAATGCGCCGCTCTATGTGTTCCACGAATGCGGGGATGATGACGCACGGTCGCTCGCAGCTCAGCCGGTATTTACGCGCGTGGCGGAGGCCAGCGGCGGTGTCTATTGCGAATTCCGGCCGGACGCCGGTGACGTGCTGAGGGAATTGCTGTCGTCCGTCGCCGCGTTCAGCAGCGCCGGCAAGGAAGGTGTAACCCAAATCGGCCGCGCGGCAACGCCACAAGCCCGGCAATTACAAGATCGCCTGCTGCTTGGCGATGGAAGCAATGACTCGAAAAGAAAATAGCGAAGGATTCGACAAAGGAGAAATGTATATGACCATCGATCTCAGAGACATCACCGGGCTGTTTTACGGCCTTCAAGACGCCGAGGGTGTGCGGCAGGTCTATATGCAGCTACGCGACGGCATGATGCTGCAGCGCACGGAACCGAAAAACCCGGAGGATAACGACGAGCGGGAGACCGGTTCAACGGAACCGCAGCTCTACCGCGCTTTCTCATGGATGGTGATCGATAACCTGCCTCCAGGCTGCGTGTCAGTTGTTGAAGGTCCCATTGTTCAAGAAATCTCGGAAGCCGAAGCGGAGAAATACTTCATGGGAGAAGAGCCGTAGCATCGCCCCGTAACCCGCGATCTTGTGGGTTACGGGGTTGCGAGACCCGTATCTATTCAGAAACGTAGCCGACTTACGCGGCCGTTTTCACTTGGCGGGTTGACAGAGGTCCCGTAATATCGAGCCATCGCCATCTCGGCGGTCGATGGGCAGCAGGGAAGGAAGATGCGAAATGTCCGACGATGAATTGGGAAGGTTTAAGAGGATCGATCTCCGTGCCTATGCCGCCTCGGTTGGGTACCAGCTGGATCGGCGCGAGTCCTGGAAGGGCTCCTCGGTCCTTCGCCATCCAAACGGAGACAAGATTATCGTCAACCGCGGCACGGATGGTCACTATGTGTACTTCTCTGTGCGTGACGATGATGATAACGGATCGATCATCGACTTCATCCAGCGCCGCAATCGGGTGAGCCTGGGTGTGGTACGAAAGATCCTGCGCCCATGGATCGGCCTACCTCCTGTTCCTGTCCCCGCCTTCCCTGCCCTTCACACCACCAGCAAGGATCGTATCCGGGTCCAAACCGAATTCGCCAAAATGCAGGACGTCCCACGCCATCCATATCTGGAGCGGGAACGCGCCCTGCCCGGCTGGCTGCTTGAATCGGAGCGGTTCGCCGGTCGCATCCGAATTGATGCCCGCGGTAACGCGATCTTTCCCCATTTCGACGCCGAGGGTCTCTGTGGACACGAAATCAAGAACAAGGGCTTCACCGGCTTCAGTTCGGGGGGCAGCAAGGGACTGTGGCTTTCGCATGAGCTGCCCGGCGACAACAGACTGGTGTTCTGCGAGAGTTCGATTGATGCGTTGTCGCATGCGGTGCTGTTCCCTGACCAACACACCCGCTACGCCTCCATCGGTGGCAAGCCGAACCCGACACAGCCGGAACTTATACGCGCGGCAGCCGCCCGACTGCCTGCCGGTAGTGAAGTGGCCGGCGCTATGGATGCGGATGCGGACGGGGCGAAGCTGGTTGCCGTCGTGCGCCAGGCTGTCGAGTTGACGGGTCGAGACGATTTGCGCTTTGTTGTTCAGGAGCCGCTCGGCTTCAAGGACTGGAACGACCAGCTTCGGGACAGACAGCAACCTCTTTGTCTCCCTGTCGCCCAACCATCCGCTCTGAAAGCCGGTTGATTTTGGCAGGGTGATCGTTCCCCGAGGGGTGCGTTATGAATGGATTGAGTGATCTTGATCTTTTGACACTTTCCGAAGTGGCCAAACTGCTTCACTGCTCGAAGGCGCACGTTTCCAATATGGCGGCTGGGCGCGTTCGCGGATGCGCTCCCCTTCCGAGCCTGCGCCTTGGCAGGCGGATGCTGGTGCGCAGGGAAAGCCTTCTGCAATGGATCGAGAGAAACGATAAAATAGCGTCATCGCCAGAGAGAGGTCGCAAGAGCGCATAGGAGCGAATATGCGAATGCGGCATTCAACAGGTGGTGTCCGAAAACAGCGAGGCCGATGGATTGGCCTTTGGTATGAAGAGGGCATCAAGAAAAGCAAGGCCCTTGGCTTCGTCAAGGACATGACGAAGGGCGAAGCTAGGGAAACCGTTGCGGAGATTGTTTCGGGAGTAAGGGCAGAAAAGAAAGGAACGGGGACATTTGGGAAGTTCGTGACGAATGTTTATATTCCGTTTTTTTCGCGGAAATGGAAACTCTCCACCAGAGGCAAGAACCTCAATCGGGTCGAGGTACATCTTTTACGGGCGTTCAGAGACTGTGAGCTGTCAATATTCCGGCGCGATGGCTTGCAGGACTTTCTCGATGAAAAGGCTAAAACGCTCTCTTTTTCGACCGTAAATCATTTGCGGTGGGATCTTAAACAGATCTTCGATATGGCGGTGGCTGAAGGCGTCATCCAGCGGAATCCGGCAACCCTGCTATTCACCCCTAAAGCCGCAGCCAAACCGGAGCGGCTGACGATGGCGATAGCCGATATTCGGGTTGTGGTCGGAGCGTTGGACCAGAGAGAGAATTTGATTTGCAGTTTGGCGATTCTGGCCGGCATGCGGCCCGGAGAGATCTTCGCTCTCAGATGGGGTCGCATCGGAGAGGCTTGCGCAGAGGTGACGGAAAGAGTCTACGAAGGGATTCTGGACACTCCAAAGACGGACAAGTCGATCCGCAAGGCAGCACTGACCGATGGCCTCATGGCGAGCCTGGAACGGTGGCGGCAGCTCAGCCCGTCTACCGGCGCAGACGCGTTTGTTTTCCCATCGGAACGCGGAACGCCGTTGAGCAAGCACAATGTATGGCGTCGGAATATCCAGCCGAAGCTGAGGGCGGCAGGCCTTGGGTGGTGCACGTTTCAGGTGATGCGCCGGACGCATTCAACGCTGATGAAAACGATCAAAGCGGACCCTAAGCTGGTGGCCGATCAATTGGGTCATACTGTAGACGTGAACCAGAACGTGTACACGCAAAGCGGGGTTGAATTGCGGCTGCCGCTGGTGAACGAACTGGAGAAGCTGGTATTGTAGTGTTCAAGTAGTGTTCGGGATGGAAACCGGCTTCGGATGTCATTGAAAAGAAATGTGGGCCCGTAGCTCAGGTGGATAGAGCATCAGCCTTCTAAAGTGACATTCGATTGTAAACAAAGACAATAGCGTTTTGTTGGCCTCTTTCTGGCGATCGGGTTCACTGCGTTTTCATCCCGCGTTTTCCCCAAGCTTAATAGTGTTCAAAGTAGTGTTCAGCTTGTGTGGGCTGAAATCCGCTGCCCGCTTGGCCCATGTTGCCCATCGGCCTGACCACATTCCAGGCTGTATAATTCGATACATATGCTATTAGCTTAGCTGGCCCCCTGTCTCCAGCTACCGCTTGTTGTACACGAACCCTTCTGGGCCCCTGAACCCGGCCCAGCCGGAATTCCCATGGGGCGCTTTGTTATGTACCGCGGCGCTTGGTGTAGGCGCATATGAAGCCGGCGATGACAATGAGATCGGAATTCCCTTTCCCGACGGGATCAAAGGCGCGACGAGTTCAGCCGGCTCAGTCTTGAATTTCGGCACAGCACTGCCTCGTGAGCTTCTACCGGGCAACAGCAAAGGGAACCGGTCCGGCTTCTTCACGGCCGCTGTCGCCCGGGGTTATTCCGACTCGTCCAGGAGCGGGTCCGAGAAAAGGAATCTCCGTCTCGGTGCCGTCCTTAATCATTTTAAACGTACATCCCTCAACCGTGCGGTGCGCGAGATATTCGTATAGTTGCAGCGCCTGACGGATGAGGCTTGCCTTCGAATCAGCGTCCACAATCTCCTGGAGGCGCTCCAAGCGCTCGTTGAATTGCGGGCTGACGTCCAGCGTAATGCGTGTTTTCTTTGGCTTTCTTATTATCATGGCGTCCTAAATGCCTTTCCACCCGCCGAGCACTTTCAGGGCAGCTTTGCCCGTTGCCCAAGCCGCGATGAAAACCAATCCGAGCTCATCGATCTGCAACACGCTATCCAGTGTTTTCTGGTTGCCATGAAGCATTGCGTAGATAGTCAGGGTCACGAGGAGACCGCCGAAAAGAATTGCCATCCAGATGATGATCGAATTCTTCGCCGACTCCGTGCCTAACGGTACCTCCTCTTCGCCATCGTCCCAGGGTTCGCCAACCAGCGGCCTGAGGCGGGGTTGTGATTTGCGCGCTGCTGACGCCGTCTGGGCGTGGCTTTGGTTTGTGGCCCTGGTGCGGCCGGATGTAGTTCTGGTATTGGTCTTCTTTTGCGAAAATTCCCTCGTTGCCATTCCGTCTGCTCCTTCATTGAGCAGGCGAGCAAGTGTCTTTGACTGCGCCTTAGACTTTGTTTCTGGTTGCCGCTCGGCCAGCTCTGCATAATCAACCTGCTTGATGGGTCCCGATCCAGCGCAGCCAAAATACAGAAACAAAGGTGATAACTACGTGAAGAGAGTTTGTTGTCCATGGTGGCGGCTAGCTTGCCTGCTCCCGGCGCGCGAACGTGTAAGCTCTGGCGCGCCTCCTATCGCCGATCCGGACGGTATTCGCCGCAATGATAAGTTCGGGCGAATAAGCGCATACGGGCCCGCAAGTAAAAGTGTCCGCATCCGGCGAATGACCGTCCATCCAGCAGTTGCCGGAAGATTCGATGATTGAAAGTCCATTCGTGTGAAGCGTGACCGGTACGGAGGTGTAGACATGGGCGCTTGAGCCGCTACCTGCAAAGGAGGAAACAATACAGCCTTTGCCGCTTTTCCCGTATGGTGCCCCTGCCGACTGCCCTGCGGCATCGTTCAGGCTTATGGGTAACGTCGTTACTAAGGGTCGTGGAAATGCAGTGGAATCAAGAACTGTGTGCATGGACAAGAATGTAGAGGCGATGCCATCGTCTCCGGGTAGGCCACTGTGGGGGCCAGGAGACGAGACGATCGTGAAGGCTGTATCTCGGTCACCGATCTGGCTGGCACGGTTGCCGGCCTGAACCATGGAAGAGGAACAAATCGTGGTCCCGCCTCCGCCGATGAAGGAGAAAGCCCCCGAAGAGGTGGACGTCAAGTCGGCGTACCGGGCGTCGAAAGGGCTGACGATAGTGCCGGCGTGAGTCAGAGCAGCAGGAATGAACACGGTGCCGCCTGCGTCGATAAAGATGGCGGTGCCCGCGTACGAAGCGATGGTCAAGGCGATATCCCGGCCAGTAATCGTGTTGGCAGAGCCGAACAGAATCATCGACGAGGGGATAGTGGCGAAGCCAAATTCACCGGGGTTTGGGGAAAGCCCCCCGGTCGAAATGGCACTGAAAATGCCTGAGTTGTAGCTGGCTGAACCTGCGCTGTCGCTGGCCGATCGTGGCGTAAAGGCGATGGTTTGGCCGTTGGCAAGGACGACGGAAATCGTCGTTGTCAGCGAAAAGTACAGAAAGCGTCGAATCATGGTTTGGTACCTCCACTCCTGTAGATGTGTAAGTTCTGTGCAAGGTTTCAGTGCGTGGAGAGATTTTCACCAGCTGGAGTGCCGTAGGGCTGTGCCCGATGGAAAAAATCCCTTCGACCCTTCCCGCGAGCCGCTCGTGGCGCGGCGCCAGATTGTCGTCGAGCGCTTGCGCTCGGACCCGTCAGGGGGTCATACCACCGGAGATGGACTTGCGCCCTTTGTTGATTATGTCGGCCTGAATCGCGTCAGTCGCTTGCGGTTCTTGCGCAGGAGCGGAGACGGGGTCGAACCCGCGACATCCAGCCTGGGAAGACGACATTAAATTGAAAACATGGAGTATCGTGTTTATGGAATCCTCGTTCTGGCGATTGAGGATACTGTGTTTTCATTCTGAACTCCCGCATTCCTCTAAACGGTGTTCAAACGGAGTTCACGGATTCGCGCGGGCCGGATCTCCGACTGCCATAGATCACAGCTTAAGGAGAGGCCCGCCCCACGGGGTTTTCAACCCTCACGAATCCCGAAACAGGGCCCGGAAACCTTCCTGCTCGAAATGCCGGTCATTCGTCAGGGCTTCAGTCAGGCCTTCCCGCCGCATCGTCTGCATCGATATGCAATCCGTCAGGCTGTAGCCCTTGTCCGGGCGAGCCGCATAGAGATCGAACCCGGAGACAAACGATTCATGGCTCTGCGGAATTATGTGCACAGCGGGATCAGAAAGAATCTCGCGCACGGTCTCCACGGCGCGGCTCCTGAGCCAGAGGTCGCCTGCGAAAAACGTCAGCAATTCAGCCAAGACTTCTTCCGTCGTATAAACACTGCCCCCCGCGAAAAGATCGTCAAACCGCAAGACATCCCGAGCGTGCTGGTCCTCCGGATTCGTCAGCGCAATCCAGTAGGCTGTGTCCGCAAAAACCCCGTTCACTGTGCTCTCTTCGGAACACCATAGATGTAATGATCGTGCTGGCTGGCCCCGTCGGCGGGGAGCTTGGCGCGTACCTCGGCCGGCATGTCAGCCCACATCTCGCGGATTCGTGCGGAAAGCGGCTTCCGAGTTTGTGGCGCGGCAAGGACCTGCTTGAGAAGCTGTTGGGCGCATTGCTCGGCCGATAGGCCTGCGGCGCTGGCTTTGGCGTTGAGCAGCGTAATCTCGTCTTCGGGCAAGTCGATAGTCAACGTCATGGCTTTCCCCCTGATTTCATCGTACCAAGACCCAGCTACACTACCCGAATGCGGGCTGCCGTGCAAATCCTGTAGAGCTAATCGTCATTTGCGGCCGGGCCTCATGGGTCGATGATCCCAGGCTCAACGGACATCGTTGTAAATGTCTCGACGGTGAAGCGGTCCTTTAACGCCAAGATGCCAAACAGGCAATTCTGGACAGCGACCACGCCTCTTACGCCTTCTTCATGCTCGTCCATGAATCGCCGTAGAAGAACGTCCACTGAAACGCCCTCCGTCTGGGCCTCGCCTGCAAGCCGGGCCTGGGTTTCCGGGGAGATTTCGAGGCTCATAGAACGATCCTTTCACGTTGACGGAGGTCGCGAGGAATTTTCATCAGCTATGCAATGCTTCGACGGGTCACCATTGCAGCCGGATTTCCCGTCGTCTTCGCGCCAGCAACCGGGCAGCTGCACTGCGCTCCTCGGAGCCACGCTCCTTCTCCCAGCTTGCGAGGCCCGGAGCATAATCCATGCGCGCGAGCTGCGAGAGCTTGCCGTAACCTTTGCTAAATTGGCCGGTGTGATATCTGCTGGCGATTATCCAGTATGCAGAACAGATGAGAATACGATCCATCAGATCTCCATCGCACCGAGTGGCGCGGCCCGATTCTCCAAGGTTGGCATTGCCCTCCGTGGCGATTCGCGCACTATTAGACATCCGAAAGTTCGAGACGGTGCATCGATGCGATCCAGCCTCAGTCGGGTTCCAGCTTCGAGTCTTTCGATATGGAGGATGTCGCCCTCGAAGCGGTTAAGATCCTCGCGCATGCGAAGTTGCGTTGCTTTAACGTCAGTAAGTTCAGCCCTTAAAGCGCCGACATCTGCTTGCACCTTTTTCAAGATCTCTAATATGAGTTCATTAGCCACGGTCATGAAGGGGATCTTACGCGAAGAGCCGTTAAGAAATCGAGAGAAAAATCAGAAAAACCGACTTGTTTCTTGGTAGAGGTAAGCCATTTCCTGCTGGCCCCTTCCCTATTGCCCCGTCTTGTTTTGGCAGGGTTGCAGTGTTAGCAAGGTTAGAGTCAGTGTTAGTAGTGTTACGGTGTGGATGGCGCACCTTAAGCCCCTCGTCGCCCTCAGGAATTCTCTTACCTCGGCACCTGAAACCACGAATACTGGCACCTGATACTACGAACCCATGCACCTGAAACCACGAAGTGTGGCACCTGATACTACGAATCTCCTTCCGGGTACCTGAAACCACGAATCTCTTGACGGGGCACCTAAAACCACGAATATAAGCTCATGGCACCTAAAACTACGAATCCTGATGACCATCTCCTGCCGGCAAAGCACAACACCGGCGATTTGTTCATTTGCGACGTAGCTGACGCGGCGCTCAAAGATCTCATACCTCAAATGGAGCATCCCTTCTACTCCTTGTCCAAGAAACCCGATACAACAATTCGCAAATACGAACATAATGGCAACTGGCTGGAGATCGTGCCGAGCGTTAAGGGCCTCGCGACCATCTACGACAAGGACATCCTGATCTATTGCATTTCGCAGATCATGGAAAAGCTGAAGCGCAAAGAGGCTGTCGGTCCTCGTGTCCGGATCACGAGCTATGACCTGCTCGTCTTCACCAATCGCGGTACCTCGGGCCCGGAGTATGACGGGCTGGTCAAAGCCATCGATCGGCTTGCGGGAACCCGGATTACAACCAACATCCGCACAGGCGATGAGGAACAGCGGGAGAGTTTTGGGCTCATCGATGCCGCTGCTATTCGGCGGAAACATGGCCTCGATGGCCGATTGCTATGGGTCGAAATCAAGTTATCGGACTGGGTCTTCAACGCCATAAGGGGGCAGGAGGTTCTGACGCTGCACCGCGATTACTTCCGTCTCGGCAAGCCCCTCGAACGCCGGGTTTACGAACTCGCGCGCAAACACTGCGGGCGGCAGGCGACATGGCAGATCTCAGTTGAAACGCTCCTGAAGAAGTCAGGCTCGCAAAGTTCAATTAAGCGATTTCGACAGCATGTGAAGGAGATCGCGCTGCATGACCATTTGCCCGACTACCGGCTTACCTTCGACGAAGACGCCGATATGGTCATCTTCTTCAACCGTGATGGCAAGTGGGTCGACCGCCCCCTGCCCTCCGATGGCGAAACGCTTCCTCCCCTCCCTACCGAAGCTTACGAGGACGGCCGCGCCGCTGCGCCTGGTTACGACATTCACGGTCTCGAAAACGAATGGCGCGAGTGGTGGGCGAACTCGGGCAAGCCCAAGCTCGACAATCCGGCTGCCGCTTTCGTGGGGTTCTGCCGGAGCCGCCATAGGCGCGCACCAATCCGGCGGGAAAAAGAGGCCGCATGGGACTAGGCCCCTGCCCTTTTGCCAGATCTGGCGATCGTTTCAGGATGGCCGCAGGATCGCCTTACAGAATTTCAGCTGGACGGGTAGCGACGCAGGCGCCCCCTCCCCTCCACGCGAATCCGCAGCGGCGTGGCGTTGATTCTAGCCATGCGGCATCCCGCCGGTTTGGGATCACAAAACCATTTCTGGTTCACTGTTTGGTGACCGTTCGCAATCCAAGAGACACCAATATGGTGTCGTTCTGACGTCCTGTTTGGTTTCCATCTGTCACTACATTGGTAGCGATTGGTCACCAGATAGATGACGATCGGTCCGAAGCGAGGTAACCCCTTGTCAACTGTCAGTCAACCCGTTAACCTACAGCAACCTGTCTGGTGACCTTCCCCTCTTCCTCACACTTCCCGCCGAGTACTGAACCATGCCGACCATCGCATTCGTATCGCCGAAAGGCGGAGCCGGTAAAACCACCTCGGCCTTCCTGCTGGCAACGGCTTTGACGGAATTCTACGACGTCACCGTCATTGATGCCGATCCGAACCATCCGATCCAGACCTGGGCGACGGGCGGCAACACGCCGCCGCGCCTGACGATCGTCTCCGATGTGGATGAGGACAGCATAATCGAGCGTATCGAAGAAGCCTCGGCCACAACGGCCGTTGTGGTCGTCGATCTCGAAGGCACGGCATCGAAGATTGTGGTCTACGCGATCTCGCAAGCGGATCTGGTCATCATTCCGACGCAAGGCTCCCAGCTCGACGCCAATGAAGCGAGCAGGGCGATCCGCGTCGTCATGCAGAGCGAGAAGATGACCAAGACGGCCACGCCTTATGCCGTGCTCTTAACGCGCACAAACCCGTCGATCCGAACACGCACCCAAGCCCATATTCAAAACGGCCTTATCGGGGCCGGGATTCCGGTCTTCGAAACCGAGCTCAACGAACGCGATGCTTTCAAGGCCGTATTTTCCTTTCAACAGACGCTCGACGGTCTGAGCCCGGCCGATGTGCCGAACCTGGACAAAGCGAAGCTCAATCTGTGGGAATTTGTCCATGAGGTCATCGGCCGGCTGAAGGCGAATGAGGGCGGTAGGGAAGAAGAGGGCGCTGAGACAACAACCATAGCAGGTGCTGCATGAGTATGCGCGTCAATTCCTTCGCGACCTTGATAGACCCGCCAGTTTTCACGCCGAAGCCGAAAGCCGAGAAACCGGTTGAGAAGGATACCATCTCGCGCATCGCCGAGGAGAATAACTTCCCAAGCCGGCAGGCACCGCCGAAGGCTTCTGCGCCGCGCCGTCGCGATCAGCGCCGGTACCGGACCGGGCGTAACCAGCATCTTGGCATCAAGGCGACAGCCGAGACAATCGAGAGGTTCTACAAGGCGGTCGATGAACGCAAAGTTCCATCCGGCGAATTGCTCCGCCTGGCGCTGGATGCCCTGGAGCGGGCAGGGGGCTCACCCTAACCGTCCGACGCGGCCAGCATTGGAATGATTTCGCCCTGGCCGTCCTCGTGTTATGCGCCGCACAGGAGCAGGGCGTTGGGCTTAGGGGTCGTAAATAAATAACATTTACAACTGTGTTAGTTGCCTGGGCGAATCGTGTAGTTCCACTCTCCCGCGGCTGGAGCATCGAGGAGACCGGCGGCCATGCTCATCGAGGTAAGCTCCAAGGCGCAAGAACGCATTCAGGTGAAGCAGAACGAAGGGTATCCACTTCTGACCCCGGAATGCCGCGGCTGCCGTGGAGCGGGACGCCGGCAACCGATAAAAGCGACGCCACGCCCCAGATAACCCGGTCCTTGGAACGCTTAACCAACTCGATACCATTTCTGCCCATATTTCTCGATCAGGTGCCACCTACATCTGAGCCGCGTGAGGTAAGTATCAACGCGCTTTCCGAGATACTCATCCTTCGCATACTGTGAAGGGCCTTGACGGATTGCCGCCTTGATATCGCAAGCGGAAATGCCATGGGGGCAATCTTTGACGAGGGTATAAATGAGATTTGTCAAGAAGCCTACCTTAGGGCCTGTCTGTCGCCTATTTGTAGGTCCACGCCGGGCGTATGCCGCCGCAGCATCCGTGCAATCAGGGATCGCCATTGGTAGGGCCATTGCCTCTGTTGCAAGTCTTAACACCGTCTCAATCCCGTCGCGATAGCCAGCAGCATAGTCTCTCGATTGCTGTGCAACACAAGTGTTCTCGACGTACATATCTCGCATCCTCCCGCATTGCTGTTGGCATTGTCGAATCTATCAGGGGGGCTAGGTCCGGACAAGCCGGGTTGCCGAGCCCACACGGAAACGCTGGGAAGCCTACCGCGCGGACAAGGCCGCGGCGGACAAGGAGTCCCCCAAAGTTTGACATAACGCCCGGACCGGCGGATTTCGTCATGGCCGCCCCCGTGTCTCCAGCGCAAACAGGGATGGCTCCTGATACCGGCTTGCCGCCGTGCGTTCGGCAGGGGGCCGGTAATCATCTTTGAGTTCAAACAGGGCGGGCTGCTGCGCGCGGGCGCGAGCCTGCCGCTGGGTGCGGCGAAGCTGCACGATGTCGCGCCAAAGATAGCGACGCCCGTCGATGTCGATCCATTTGAGACCGGTCATTTCGCGCCTCCGTCCTCACCGGCAAGGTGGGGATAAACAGCGATCAACAGGTCATGGAATTTCTGCGCCTCGGCTTCGGTGGCGAAGTCTTCCAGAGCATCGACGCCGCCCATTTCGCCGCCGGGCCGGTAGTGCCCATAGACCGTCCAGAGCTGTGCATCCTCCGGCGCGCAGGGCTCCTCGATCTTGCCGCAAGCGGCGTCGATGACGGCGCAAGGCTGGAGTTCGAGGGCGTCGAAGTCGCGGATCTTCTCCATCCACCACGGCGTGAGCGCCTTCGCGGCGGCAATCGGTGAAATGGTGTCAACCCGGCGCAAGTCGTATTTCTCGCCGTACCAGTAAGCAAACTCCTCGGGTGAGGCGCCGGTTCGGTAATGGTTGCGAAGGTCTTCTTCGGACCAGCCGCCGTCTTCGGGCGTGATGCCCCACAATCGCAAGCTCTCGCGATCCACGGCCTTTTTCCATTTGGGGAAGGTGGGGGGACGCGTCATTTCGCACCTCCCTTCGCCTCGGCGATGGCGGCATCGAGTTGACGCACGGCATCGGCAAGGTCGCCGTTTGACCAGCGTTCGATCACCAATTCGGCGGCGGCCAGCAACACTGGTTTCTCGTCGGAGCTTTCCGTGCGGCAGAACGCCCGCACGGTTCCGGCGTAATCACACGCGCAGCAAAGCGCAGGGGAATTATCGTCCCATGTGTGATCGCCGCTGTGAGCCTGCGTATCGTCCGTGCCGTCACGGCAGAGGCGCACGAAAACGGTCGCGGCCACGTCTATTTGATCGGAAGCGCCGCAACGCGGGCAGAGCATATCGAAATCATTCTCAACGGGCGCCGCGGTCTCCGCCTCGTAGTGCAGCCGGGCGCGGGACAACTCGGCACCGAAATCACAGTTGTTCCGATCGCTCCAGTGCATCAGATCGCAGAGCAGATCGCTCAAGGCGTCTTCATCGTCCGTTCGGGTGTTGCGCTGAAAATCGCGCAGCGCGGAAGCCGCCCATTCCGCGCGCTCGTCGTTCTGGTTCTCCGGGTCCGGTGGCAACCTCTTTGTCATGGCTCGTTTCCTTTCCGTGGTTGTTGTTGGGGTGTGGGCCGTCTTGGTGCGCATCAGTATTCCTTCGGCAAGAGGAAGGTGGTCACGCTGCGGTCGGCTTCGGTGATGATCCAGATTTTCACGCCGGTGCGGGGCAGGGTGTAGGCTGATAAAATCCGGGACCCCTCCGCGAGGGACAATTCGTTTTCGCGCCTGTCCTCTTCGCAGATGTCGCCCCAATCGCCGCGCAGGTGACGTTGCAGCAAGACAATGCCGCTGAGGCCTTCGGCCTTGAGCGCATCGAGCGCACCGGGAGTGCTGACGATCTCTCCGGGCTGAAAGAGTGTTCCGTGGGACTTGGTCATGGTGTTTCCCTTCCTTCGTTGTTATTGGGGTGCAGCTGCTGCTGCACCCTTGCCACGTGGCGAACGCGGGGTAGCAAACGGAAAGTCCCTTCGCGGGGAACCAAAACGCATTTTTCTTGCGACTCTTTCGGCGCAAGAAAAACTGTCGTTTTGGGCGGAAGGGGCTTGAAGAGCGCAAGGGCAGCGCCCTTAGCCAACGGGCGCGGTATGCGCCTCAACGACGCACGTCACGGGATCGAAACCCGCAGGGCGGAGATGGGCACGCAGCTTTCGCGGAGAGCCTGGCTCCGTGCTCAGCATGAGAGCGCGGTCCTCCGGACTCCTTACTGTCCGGGGGAGACGCCCATACTTTCGCCTTCGTTCGTGCGCGGCCTCCGCCAAATCAAAATCAGCCTTCAGCGTGTTCGCTTTTGCTTCACCTTAGATTTAGGGGCAGGGGGCCGGGATTGGACGAATGAAGGGCTGCACGGTGTCGGTCGTCGGCGGGGACGGCCAGACGCACATGGTCGAGGTAAAGGCTTCGAGACTGTTCGATGCGGTCAGCCAGGCTGCGCAGCAATGGGCGCGGCTGTGGTGGTTACAACGGCAACGATGTGTTGGACCCGGACGCCGGCGGCCGGCACTGGCGCGTGCGTCTGGAGCGGGTACGCCAGGGGCGGGGCAGGAAGGGGCTTCGACGGACTGACGAGCTGGGCCGGCACGAGGGAAATGTGGGACGCCTTGCCCCTAAAGGCGTGTCCCGCTGTCTGGCAGATGGGTCCGCCGCCGCGCGAGCGGCAGCGGTACCCGCAAGAGCGCTTTCACGGACGGATCTCCGAGACCGGTATGTTGAGAGTGTGCAGTACATGGAAGCGGTCCGTGACTATGATGCGGTAGACGTTGCCTAAGCGGCCGATGGATATCTTGCAACCGGCCAGTTCCGGGTATTCGCGGTAGATGTATTCGTGGATGCGGCTTCGGCTGGCGAGTGGTTGGGATGTTAGCTTTTGGGCGTCATTCATTGGATCTCCTCCTTCGGTTGCAGGGCCGCATCATCGCAGCCTGATGCGAAAGGCCGGGGCAGGCGTTAAGGCGAGGCAGTCCAAAGCGCGAAGCGGTATCGCCGGAGTTTTGTCTGCGTTATGGGCAGGGACCCGGAACGCAATAAAATTCCGAGAAACCACCTTTGGACGGCCGCGGCGCACGTGCCAGGGTCTCGCATCTATAAGGCTGCCATCATGCGGCTCTTGAAAGACGAAGGCAAGGAACCGATGAACCGACCGGATGTGTCTGGAATGTGTGCACCGAAGGTCTACATCATCCGGCATGAGAGCCCCGTCGATTGGGGCGGCAGGAAAGAGGGAGATCATCGCCAACCGGAGAAGAGGGACGGTTCACGGAAACGGGCTGCGGCAGTGCTGTCGGCTTCGGGCCGCCGGTCGTTATTTCAATTCGAAAAGCGTGGGCACTCGGCGCGCGCAACGGCTTTCTGCTGCCCCTGCGTGTTGGCAACGGGATTGGATATGGTCATGCCGGAACAGGAGCCGCCGCCGCCGATAGGGGGGTTGGTGCCAGCAAAGGCGGGCCGAACCGGGGCCAGGATTGCAACCGCAATCAGCAGGAGTAGAGGAAAACTTATATAGCCGCTTTTCAGGGGGCTGTGAATCCCTCTTTTTAGCGTTGCAGTACTTACCCGTTGTGAGACGATGTACCAATGAGCCAACCCGTTGTAATGGCTCCCGCCGAAAAACTCGTTGGGCTGGTATCAGTCGCCTTCGTCGGTGCCGCCGCTGCCTATGTCATCCTCCGCAATCTCATAGCAAAACGTTACTGGGTGGCCCGCTGGGTCGTTCGTTTCGCTTTAGGCTTCGCAGTTGCCTTGTTATCGATGCGGCTCATTGTGTTCATGGGCTTCCACGGTTGGTGGATACAGTACATCGGGTATGCCGTAGGCTTCACCGTTGCCTATCGCCTCGTCGCCCCTCTGACCGTGCAGGACTGGAACCGGCTCCGACCGCGCCGCCCCCCAAAACCTCTGCAAAGAAAAGTCATCGAGCGGCACATACGATTAACCGGCAGCTACGATCCTTCACGCGAACATATTGACCACGTCTACCCGTTCGCCAAAGGCGGCGGCCACACACTTGATAATTTGCACATCATCCCCAAGGAACAAAACCAGCGGAAACGGGACCAAGACCCCAGCGCGATGGATTGGGCGCGGGCTGATTTTGCGAGAGCGCGAGCCTTCATCATCGTCACAATCCGCCGCTATCGCCGAAAATCATGAGCGCAAAAAACTTCGCTGCACGGGCCGCAAGGCCGGAGGCCGGTGACGCCGCTTCTGTTGCTCGGGGCCGCCTTTTCAAACGGCGCCGCCCTCAACAGCTTGACGATGGGATTAACCTAAGGGATTCACCCTATTCCAAGCGCGCGAAGAAGTACCGACCATATTATAGGAATCCGCATGTTCACGTTCTGGCGCACATCCTTAGTCATCGTTGCGCTTTGCTGCGTAGCAGAAGCGCAGCAGGGCCGCCGTACATTTGCGCTCACGCAAAGCCACTACAGCGTCAGGGCCGGAGAGCGTGTCGAGATTTCTTCCTCCGCCGATGCCGTGGCATTTGCACGCTCGGCGAAATCGTTGACTGCCAAAGCTTCGGGGCACATGATTCGCAATTTCGCGGTCGGGCCCACTCCGGAAGGCGACAAACTCTTACTGGGAATCCCTCTCACCGCTGAGCCGGGCGACTATTTGGTCGAAGTTTCTTTGTCAGGGGAAAACGAAGAACGAAGCGCGACCCTACAAGTGCACGTCGAACCGCTCTTAACGCCGGCCGCAACCTCAAGCGAGCCTCCGTTCGTGTTACTCGACGGATTTCAGTTGAGTGCAAAAAGTTCGTGCCCAATGTCGAGCGATTCGAGCGGCAACTTTGACAACCTACAGGCTTACCTTCAAGGGTCGCCAAATAACGTACCAGGATTTTTCTTTGAGAATTGCACGGAATGCCCCAATTGTTCGATCGAACAGCTAGGCGCGGACCTTGCTACCTTTCTCAACCTGCTTCCCTATTCGCAAGTTGATGTCGTGGCGCACAGCATGGGCGGGCTGATCGTCCGTTCATATCTGGCCGGTAAGCAGGCCAGTGGGTTCAGTCCACCTCCGTCTCCGAAGATCAGAAAGGCCGTATTCATAGCAACGCCGCATTTCGGGGCATTTGCAGCAGATTTTCTTCTTGCGGACATACTCCTCACGGCGGGGACGCAGACGAACGAATTGAAACCCGCGAGCCAGTTCGTTTGGGACCTGGGGACGTGGAACCAGTTGGGAGATGATTTGCGTGGCGTGGACGCGATTGCCCTGATTGGTACTGCCGGCCCTTCCGGCCAGAGCGACGGCGTTGTGGAATCCACAAATGCTTCGCTGGATTTTTCGATGACAGGAAGAACGCGCGTCGTAAACTACTGCCATGTTCCCCCGAGCACTGCTGATGGTTTAGCGGGTACGTACCTTCAATGCACTGCACCGGGCATTGCCTATGTGGACACACCCGCGCACCCGGCATACGTGGCGGTTTCGTCATTCCTGTTGAGCGGAACGGCTTGGCAGGGTGTTGGAAACGCCCCAGCACAGGACGCCTATCTTTCCAAGTATGGCGGCCTGGTCGTTGCCGATATCAACAGCAGCAACCAATACGTCGTACCGAGCGCCGTTTCGTGGGGCACTGTCAGACTCGCGGAGGGTGGCGCATCGGAACTGTAATATAACGATTTCGTCTCCGGTTCTGCGACATTCAATTTTGGCGCTTCGACCTGCGGACCGTACACCGAGATTGCTGGCCGATATTCCACGGTTCGCTGCAAGGCTGCTCCTTCGATCTATTCTGTCGGTCCACTCCTGCCCGGCACTGCGCGGGTGGTGCAGGCCGGAGGAACGATAACAATCAGCGGTATCGGATTCGGCGCGACGCAATGCTCGACTTGCCGGGTAGTGGCAGAGAACCCCACCGCGACCAATCTCCAGGTGCTGTCATGGAGCGATAACACCATCACCGCTACTTTGCCGGCGAGCTTCGGCGTTGGTATCGCCACGATCGCGGTGACAGCCGCAAGTGGGTCCGATGCAATGAACGTGATGGCGGGCCTGGTTGTCCAACCGCCGAGGATCTCGCTATCGTCTTCAAGCCTGAGCTTCGCAGTTTTGGTGGGCAGCTCAGCGTCTGGAGTCCAGAACATCACCGTAAGCAATAGTGGCGGTGGGTCGCTTTCCTATTCGGTGACTTCTAACGCAGCTTGGCTCAGCGCGACTGCATCCGGCAGCATCATAGCCGTTTCAGTCAATCCAGCCGGGCTCGCGGCAAACACCTATCAGGGCCTCATCACCGTCACCGCTGCCGGTGCATCAAATTCCCCTCAGTCGGTCTCGGTGTCGATGGTCGTGACCGGCACGCTTTCCCCCATCTTGACGATCAGCAGCATCACCAATTCAGGTACGGGCTTGCAGGGGCCAATTGCCCCCGGAGAGCTTTTCACGATCAAGGGAAACAATCTCGGCCCTACAACGGGTACGGTCTTCTCGGTAAACAATGGTACGGTCAGCGGGACGCTCGCAGGAACGACCGTAACAGTCGGTTCGATAGCTGCCCCAGTCCTCTACACTTCTACAACCCAGATCAACGCGATTGCGCCCTATGAAATATCTGGCCAGTCGCAAGTCACCGTCCAGGTGCAATATCAAGGAGCTGCAGCTACCCAAGCGGTGCAGGTGCAGAGCGCCTCACCTGGGGCATTTACGCTCAACTCCGCAGGTACGGGCGCAGTCGTCGCAGCGAATCAGGATGGCACAATCAATGGTCCGAATAATCCTGCGGCGAAGGGCTCTTACGTCACGATTTATTTCACTGGCGGCGGCCAAACGAACCCTGCCGGCGTGACGGGCTCCGTAACGGGATCGGTTCTGAAGTGGTTAACGCAGCCGATCACCGTGACTGTCGGCAATCAACCGGCAACTGTCGGCTTTGACGGTTCAGCACCGACATTCGTTGATGGTGTGGACCAACTCAATATCCAACTTTCACCCAACACGCCCTCCGGCGCTCAGCCGATCATTATCAATGTCGGTGGGTTTTCGAGCCCGTCCACTGTAACTCTCGCGGTCCAATAGACCAACGCCTAGTGACGCATGAGATCGTCACCTGATGGCCCATCGGGGGTGTGGCTGAATGGGCATGAGAACGAAATCGGCCGCTTTGGTCGCGATCCGGGCATCCCCGCTTTTGCCCGGGGGGTATCAATGATCGCAATGTCGGCGCCACCACTGGCAGCGGCTTTCAAAACCTGCTCAAGCCGGGACACCGGCCAGGGCACAACGTCAGGGGTATCTTTGCCGCGTCGATCACTCCAGTACGCGGGCCGCGGTTTGCGGGTCAAGATCAATGATGGCTACGTCCCGCCCTGCAAGGGAAGCGGAGACGGCCAAACCCAAAGCGGTCGTTGTCTTGCCGTTCCCGCCTATCTGTCCGATGATCGCTAGAATGTGCATGGTTGCAAGCTCCTACATATATAGGGATAGAGGGCTTTAGGACTTTGCGAACGATAGCTGGAACCTGGTGTGACAGTGCGGCGGGGGAAGGGCGAAAAGGACCCTTTGCGGAACGGGCTCCTCACGGCACCGAAGGAGGGTCACGGCGACATGCTGCACAGGGTCGTGAGCCGGATCACCACAAAAAGACATACAATTGTTTTATTCGGCGAAAAGGAAGAGGTGCAGCATGGAAGAGGCATCAAAAGGATGACGGCTACGCGACTTCGTGGCTTCCATGGTTTCGTGGGGAAGACAACGCCAACTGGCTGCCCAGTTCGGCGCTTCAGCCGAAGCTATATAGGAATGACTTCGATATCTCGATGGTTCTCGATCACGAACAAGACATGCGGGTGGAGTTCCGACGCCGAGGGGCGCAACTGATTACAGAACGTCAACCCGTCGATAAATGGGAATGGTACTTCCTAATGCAGCATTACCGGGCTCCAACACGGCTTCTCGACTGGTCAGACGCGGCGCTCGTGGGACTGCATTTTGCGGTTTGTCAAAGGTGCGGTCCAAATGACAAGGAGGAAGCCGACGCGGCAGTGTACATGCTCGATCCGTGGTGGCTTAACGCAGAAGCGTTTAAGGAGGTTTCGCCACGGGCTGAAAAATATCAGTCGCTTGGCCCCGCGCTACCAGATTGGGAGGAAGCAAAGCCTTACCTGCCTGACGAGTTCGACAATGAAGATCTGGGGCTTGAATGTCCGCTCGCTATTGACCCTTCCCATTTTTCACGAAGGATTGCTGCACAACGAAGTCGCTTTACCATTTTTGGTCGTGAAAAGGATGGCTTAAAAAAGGTGGCTAATCGCTCTACTGAAGATCGACTGGTCAAATACGATGTGAAGAAAGAAGCTATTCCGCAGATCAAGCGCGACCTGCGGCTGGCCGGCATTTCAGAGGAAACAATCTTCCCCGACTTAGAGGGCCTCGGCCGAGAGCTCTCATATTTTTTTGAAGAAAACTGCCGCTGAAAACAGGCCGTACGCCGCCAGGGTGCGGCACTTCAAAATGTTGGCAAAATGTTGGGCTCTAGGGGTACCTTCTCCGGAGTCCGATGTTCACCGCCTCAACCTCGGTACTTGAACAAGCTTAGGTCGGACACTTCGTAATAGGAACTCTCATGCTAATGACGGTAGCAAAAGCGGGCCGCGCCCGGCACGTGAAAACCGCGCTACGCCAATTCCAGCCGCTTGAGCTTGATGCGGTCGCGGCGGACTTGGGCAAGGTCATACTGCGCCTGTTGCACAAGCCAGCCTTCTTCGGTGCCGCCAAAAACTTTGGATATTCTCACAGCCATTTCTGGAGATATGCCGCGCTTTCCGTTTACAAGTTCAGAAAGGGTGTTGCGCGTCACCCCAAGAGCGGTGGCCGCGTCTGTTATCGTCAAGCTTGAAGGCTCGATGCACTGACGCAAAACGACGCCGCCCGGGTGCGGTGGGTTTTTCATCGTCATGGGTTGTTCTCCCTGTCTCTAGTGGTAATCGACATAATCAACGTCCTCCGCGTCACCATCAAAGCGAAAAATCACTCGCCAGTTTGCTCGAACCGTCACAGACCAGAAACCTTTCATCTGGCCTTTGAGCGGATGCAACCGAAACCCTGGTAGGTCCATGTGGGCAACCGTAGGGGCGGCATGAACGTCGCCAAAATATCCTGCAGCTTGTCGGCATGTTCCGGGTTTACGCCGCTTGGGTCGTCCTGTTCAAAAAGCCGTTTCAGCCCCTTGTGGCGGATCGTCTTTATCATCCTGAACCGTAACTCGCCACGTGTCGCATGTCAACAATAATGTTAGCAAGATTATTACTTTCTTCTTGGAATTGGGGGGCGGTTGGTTTTCCTCGCTGGCGTGCGTACGGAATTACCTCCGTACCATCCTTGATGGCGTCGTACGATGCGGAGGTTCCAGAGGGTTGGCAAGGGTCTTAAACAACCGCGGGCCGCGAGGCTGCGGAAACCGCGGCGTCAGCACAGCGAGACGGCCGCCGCGCTGCGGAAACCGCTTCGTCCTCGGGCTCGCGAGGCTCGTCCACGATTTGCGCCTCGTGCTTGTCCAGATCGAGACAGGCGTTAAGCTGCGCCTGCTTCGCAAGGAGATCCTTGAGGCGGGTTTCGTGCTCGAAGGGCCGGCCCAGTTGGGCGCGGTAATCGGCCAGGGCCTTCTCCTGCCGCTCGATTTCAAGGTGTTCGACCTCGGCGCGGTGATCGAGACCGCGGAGGGTGTGCTCGATACTCGCGATTGTCCCCAGCGGATTGTCGAGGTTGAGATTGGCCTTGTATGCCTCCTTACCCCTGATGAAGAGCTCGGGCTCGCCGTCTTTCTGGGCACTCCCCCGGCTCAGTATCTCGAAACCTTTGAAGTGGGCCCGAACCTGCACAGTCTTGCCATCGCGCCATGACAGAATTACGGCGTTGAGGGCATTGCCGGCGTCCTCCCGCGCCCCTTTCCCGGCATAGACGCGGTTGCCGATTTTCATCGTAAACTCATCCTCTGCACGCGCATCGCGGGTGAGGACATCGGCGGAGACGGCCGCGTGGTAATTCCGGGCGCGCTCGATCTGCTCGGGCAGGCTCTTCACCTGCCAGCGGATGTTGTATTGCTGGTTGATATGGGAGGAGCGAAGCTGGTCGAGCTTGCGGATTTCGGTATCGACCTTGACCTTTTCCATGACGGCCGGGTTGCCCGAGGCGATGGCCTTGATCTCGGCATAGGTGAGAGCGCCACCTTCAAGGTCTTCCGCCTGGCGGACGGTGACGCTGCCGTTCATGACCTGATTGATGAAGCGGGCTTTGGTCTCTAACACCTGCCACATATAGGCATCGAACGATCCTTCGGTAACGTAGCGGTGGATCTGGATTTCAGGATTCTCGTTACCCTGCCGCAGGATGCGGCCCTCGCGCTGCTCGATGTCGCGCGGTCTCCAGGGGGCGTCGAGGTGGTGAATCGCGATCAGCCGCTTTTGCACGTTGGTGCCGGCGCCCATTTTCTCGGTGGACCCCAGCAGGATGCGGATGCGCCCGGCATTCACCCCATCAAACAGTGTCTTCTTCTGGCTGTCGGTCTCGGCGTCGTGGATATAGGCGATTTCTTTGGCGGGGATGCCTTTGACAATGAGCGTGTCGCGGATTTCGTCATAGACGTTGAAGCGGTCGGGATGGGGCGTCGAGAGGTCGCAGAAAACAAGCTGCGTCAACCGCTTTTCCCTTCCTTCCGCCCATGTACTGTAAATCCTTTCGACCGCGCGGCTGACCTTGGTGTCGCCAGGCAGGGCGGTAGGAGAAACAAGACGCATATCGAGTGCTGCTTTCCTACCATCCCCTGTAATCTTGAGCATGTTGTCCACCGAGGGATCAATCTTGGAGGTGCGGAGCTTCTGCGCGCGGTTCACCAGCGTCTCGACATAGGCCTTTAATTCCGGGGAGCCCGGAGCCGCGGTGATATGCGGCTTCCCGCCCTGGATTGCGGGACGGGGCAGGTGCAGCATGTCCGCCGTCTGCACATCCGCGAAGGACCGGAACATCGACAGCAACTCCGGCAGGTTGACGAATTTCGCGAAGCGGGTGTGCATGCGGTAGCCCGAGCCGTCCGGCGCCAACTCCAGAGACGTAACGGGCTCGCCGAAATTGGCGGCCCAGGCATCGAAGTGCTCCACGCCCGCGGCGCGCAGCGTCTCGGGCGCCAGATACCGCTGCAGGGTGTACATCTCGGCCATGGTGTTCGAGATCGGCGTCCCGGTTGCAAAGACGATGCCGCCCTTGCGTTCGGCCAGGTAACGCGTCTTCATGTACATATCGAGCGCTCGGTTGCTCTCGGTATTGGGTAACCCTGCGATGCGCGTCATCTTCGACGTGAAGCCGAGATTTTTGTAGAGATCACTTTCATCGACAAAGATGCGGTCGATACCCATCTGCTCGAAGCTGATGGCGTCGTCTTTGTGGTCTCTGTCGGCGCGCTCTTTCAGTTTGGTGGTGAGTCGCTTCTTGGCCTTTTCCAGCTCCTTGACGATGCGGCGGTTGTCGCCTTTCTCAGCTCGGGCTTCGTAAAGCGCATCTTCGAGCTGCTCGATCTGCTGTCCCACAAATCGCCCGAAGGTCTCATCGGAAACCGAGAGCTTTTCAAACGAACTGTGCGACACAATCACGGCGTCGTACGTGCCGGTGGCGATGCGCGACATGGCTTTCTGCCGGTTGCCCGCGACAAAGGCTTCCTTGCCGGCAACGAAGAGTTGCGCATGCGGGTAGAGCGCTAAAAAGGCCGCGCCCCATTGCTCGACCAGGTGATTCGGCACGACGATCATGGGCTTTGCCGCGAGACCAAGGCGTTTCATTTCCATGGCGGTAGCGGCCATCACTGCCGTCTTTCCCGCGCCGACGCAGTGCGCGAGCAGGGTGTTGTCGCTCTGGAGCGCTCGCCACACCGCATCTTTCTGGTGCTTGTCGAGATCGTTCCGCCGAAGCAGGGACCGGTTGAGACCCGGAAACGTCAGATGCGATCCGTCATAGGTGCGCAGGCGGATGTTGTTGAACCGGTCGTTATAGAGCCGGGCAAGCCGCTGCGCACGGTCCTCGTCCTGCCAGATCCATTCGCTGAACCGGTCCCGGATCTTCTGCTGGGCCTCGCGCGCGGCAATGGTTTCCTGCTGGTTCACCACGCGGGTATCTTTGTCGATCTGGTCGTAAATGGTGGGCGTGCGTCCGTTCAACGCATCGTCAATCAGGTCGGAAGCCAGAGCCCGCGGCGTCCCCCAGGCCGTGGTGTTGCTGACATTGGATTTCGCGAGGCTGTCGAGGGTGAGCGCCCACGTGGCGATGGCGCCCGAATGGCTTACGGTGATGGTGCGCTCGGGCGTATCGAGCAGCTCCGACACGAACCTTCTCACATCGCTCGCCGGTATCCAGGAGGAACCGAGGCGGGCGCTGATGTCGCCCGGTAAGAGATCGACGGGCTGAATCTCTCTCAGAGCCTCGACGTTGCGGCAGTAGGAAGAAGGATCGAGACTGGCCGCGGCTTCGGCGGTCTTGAGCTTGGCGCGCACGTCGCCGCTCAGGTAACGGTCGGCGGTTTCCCATTCGCCCTCGGGGTTGCGGTAGACCAGGCTGTCGAGATCGCGCTGCAGTTGCCGGGAACTGTGCCCTGTGAGCTTTTCCATAAGCGGCCAGTGAATTCTTCCGGTCTCATTGAGCGAGATGGCAAGCGCCTCGGCAGCGATCTCGACATGTTCAGCGACCTTACGTCTCTCCAGGGTTCTTCGTTCGAAGATCGCGGTCTTGTGGGCACGCCTAGTCTCGTCGTCGTAGATTTCGAGCGACAGGAGGAGAGGCTGATCGGGGTCTGATTGAAAGGCCCGGAGATTGTCGCGGGAGGAGAGGGCGCCATATCTCGCGACAAAGGAATCGTAGAGGCTGTTCAGGAGTTCCCGCGCCTCGACGATGCGTTCTTCGAGCGCATCTTCCAGTTGGGTCCGGAACACCAGCCGCACGGCGTCGCGCACGGCCATCATTCCTTTCACGCGGGCGGCGGCCGTTCCCGCCAGAGTGCTGGGCTCGAAGCTGGTCCCGTTGCGGATGACGATTGCGCCGTTGCGCTCGGCGTAAGCGCCGTCCTTGATGCCTGTGAACGCGTCGGCCGCGACCAGGGCAGGGGGCGGTCCGCGCGCTTCGTCCCTTGGGATGTAAGCGCCTTCGGGAAGGGCTTCGACGGCCGCTCTTAGCAGCTCGGGCGTGAGCTGGCCTTCGAGCGTCGGCTCGGAACCGCGGTACATGGTTCCTGCGAGCTTCATTGTCCCGAGCATCATCTCGGGGTGTCGGGCGTAGTATTCGTTGACGGCAATCGGACCGTCGGGACTGTCGATCGTTTCCAGCCCGCGCCAGGCATGGCCTGCTGGCTGCGCTCCTGGCGGACGCTTGCGCAGGAACAGAATGTCGGTGGTGACTTCAGTTCCGGCATTGCCCTTGAACGCGGTGTTCGGCAGCCGTATGGCGCCCAGCAGGTCGGCCTGTTCGGCCAGGTGCCGGCGGATGATATCGGCCTGCTTGTCCATGGTGTAGCGGCTGGTGATGAGCGCCATCACCCCGCCGGGCCGCAGCTTCTCCAGCGACTTGGCGAAGAAGTAATCGTGAATGGCACGAGTGAGGTGGTGCTTCATCGCGGGGTCGTGCACTGCGTAATCGCCGAATGGCACGTTTCCAATCACCACATCGAAGTAATTGTCGGGGAGCGGCGTTTCCTCAAACCCCTGGGCGAAGATCGTGACGTCGGGATAGAGCTTCCGGGCAACCCGCGCCGTGATGGAATCCAGCTCCACGCCCGTCCGGTGTCCGCCGTCTAAGGATTCCGGCATCAGTCCGAAGAAGTGGCCCACGCCCATAGCGGGCTCCAGGATCTGCGCACCTCTGCCCAGTCCGAGATGCTGCAATCCACTCCAGATCGCCTCGATGACCGGCGGCGACGTGTAATGCGCGTTCGGTGTTGAGGCCTGCGCCGATTCCAACTCCGGCCCGGTGAGCAATTCCTTCACCGCCACCGCCGTGCTCCTCCACTCCTCCGGCGGGTAGTGTCCGAATACATTCGGCATAGCGCCCCAGCCGACGTACCGGGCGAGCACCGCTTTTTCTTCGCCCGCGGCCTCGCGGTTCTCGGCGTCCAGCGTCTTCAGGAGACGGATCGCGGCGATATTGTCGCGGGCTTTCTCCTGCAGGCTGCCTTGTCCAATCCGGTGCGCGCTGGTGATGCGAAAGTCGCGGGAGGGCTTTTCCTCAGGCTCGACGTCGAGGACTTTGCCGGCGGAAGGATCGCGGATATTGCCCGTTCTAACGTCCGGTCTTGTTTCGTCTTGCGGACGGATCTGAGGTCGTACCTGGGGTTGATCAACCGCGGCGCCGTTGCTTGCGGGGACTGGAATCGCGGGTGGAATTCTGACCGCGTATTCGAGCGGTAGCGGCTCCCATGGGCCAAAATCTAGCTGCTGTTGTCGTGGCCGCG
>Ga0206923_1034_pt1 | contig 33509 bp, 28 predicted proteins | sample Alteio_BWOrgHeat_64_FD_152961 | JGI IMG/M metagenome (GOLD analysis project Ga0206923, IMG submission 152961) | Enriched cells from forest soil in Barre Woods Harvard Forest LTER site, Petersham, Massachusetts, United States -... | ecosystem: Environmental > Terrestrial > Soil > Temperate forest >...
GGAATTTTCGTATTACACCAATTATTGGTATAGTTGTAAGACTTTCAACGGTTTCTTTATCGTATATAAATGGATTTAGAACCCGTATTAGAATAATAAATCCTAAACCAATAATAATACCTGCAATAAGTGCTGAATGATGAATACTGCGTTCATCAGGCGATACGGGATTAAAATTGGCTTGAGCATGATCCACGATACTGGCACCTGGTAATATCCCGGCACTAAACACCTCTTCATCCACCTTTTTTTCTGACAGTAATGCTAAAACCTTGTCATTAACATCAAAAGGGCGCTTTAACCTAACCATGTCACGTTCAGCAACCGGAAGTTCAGCTATCTGTTGGTTTACAGGTATAAGTTGTTCCTGTAAATATTTTATTTTGTTTTCAATCTGTTGGTGTAATAAAACAATAGTGTTTAAAGCATTTTTTTTAATTTGTAATATTTGCTTGTCTATATCCTGTATTGGAAGCGAATTGCTTTTGTATTTTATTAATAAATTATTTTTTGTTGCGAGTAAATTATTAAGGCTTGAAATGGACTCATTTAATTGCGGATCTACCGTGTTTGTTCCGATACTAAAATTAGCATTTACATTGTCTTTTGCCTTTTCAATATCCTGCTGAAGCTGGTTAATAGAAAGCATATCTATTTTTAATGCTGAGATTTGCGATTCTAAATCCTTAGACATACTTGTTGAACGCTCGGCTGCTGAACTCACATCCAGCATTTTTTTATTCTGTTTGTATTCCTGTATGGAGTTTTCAGATTCCTGAACTTTGTTAGAAAGCGTGTCCAATTGGTCATCAATAAACTTGATCATCTGCGATGCAGATTTTCTTCGTTCATTACTATCGTAATGCAGGTATTCTTTCATTACCGCATTTAACGCATCAGCAGCAAATTGCGGATTTGAATCCGTTTCAGTAAGTGATATAAGGTTTGATCCCTTAAAAGTTTCGCTGGTGCGCAGGCCCCCTCTTATCCGGCCAACAAAATCATCCGGCGAATTAAGGTTAAATAAAAAAGATGCTGTTTTAGGTAACTCACCCGGATATTGTATGCTAAACGATGTAGGCCCTATTGTAAAAGGTGTATCATAATTATATGTTTTTTGGATATCTTTACCTGAACTTTTATAACTAATATTAAAAGAGGTTTTATTTAAAGGCTTGAAAGTTATCAGATCATGAAAAAAGTTTGTACTATCAAACTGGATCAACTGTATATTTAGCGGCTTTGACGGATATAGTTCATTGGTGCGATTAAGTATCCGCCCTACAACATAAAAACTGATCCTGTAATCAAGAGATTTAACAGCATTTAATAAAAGAGGAGTACTTTGTAATACTATTGTTTCGCTTTGAATCCTGGATGTATTAGCCCTGTCATTAGCACCCGGTACATTTATTATATCTCCTATTTCAGATTTTTTTTCCTCAAACTTCATAACTGCCGATGTAGCATAGGTTTTTGGAGTATACCATAAATAAATATTTGAGGCCAGCATGCATACTATAACTGATCCTGCTATCCAATACCAGCGGCTAAGAAGAATTTTACCGATCTTATAATAGTCAAACTCCTGATCAGGTAATTTTTGCTGTTTTTTTTCTAACTCTTCCATTTATTTATGAATCAGCGTAAAAATAATTAATGCAGTATTAAATAAAATTAATGCCGGTTGTATTACAACTGAAAAGTTTTGAATATCACTATTGCGAATAGATTTTTTGTTTTGTGATATGTATATAATATCACCATTTTGAAGTATAGTTCTCGGGTCGGTTAATGATCTGATATCACTAAGGTCTATTATCTCTGTTTTGGGAATATTTTGACCATTTTCGCGAATAATTTTGATGGTTTTTTCATCAGCTTTATCAGTAAGCCCCCCGGCCTCGCCTATTGCTTCAACCAATGTTGTCCTGTCTTTCGTTAATAAAATTGGTCCCGCAGCTTTTACTTCACCAAAAAAGGTTACTTTAAGGTTCAGTATTTTCACGTCAAATATTGCATCGTCTTTAAGGAATTTTTCGATGTATAGTTGCTCAATATATTTTCTGGCCTCTACACGGGTTAAGCCGGCAACCTGTACTCTTCCTAATCCGGTTAATCCTATTGTGCCGTCATCTTCAACCAAATATGTTTCTCCAGCTGTTGAACCAGCTGACGATGGGTTAGCCGAAGTTCCTGCCGCCAGATCGATAATGCTTTTATTGTTTTGCATATTGATTATTTGCAGAATATCCTGAGGCTTAATGCGATATTTGCTTATATTTGCAGGATTTTGAAAAGCAGTGTCAGGAGTTGAGTTTTTTTTCTCGAAAAGTGTCTGATCCTGCTTATATGAGCAGGAAGAAAAAATAAGCAATAATCCAAAAGTCAGATATAAAGGAATTGAATGGCGCATATATACAATAAATTCAGCCCGTTACTTAATTGTTTTTCAGCATTAATTCCAAAACTACATATTTTACCCTTATAACTTAGCGTATTTTTTCAGAAGTGCAGAATTTAAAAATTTCTTTAATAACCGTTTGCCAAAATGCTGAAAGAACTCTCGCACGCTGTATAGAATCTGTAATAACGCAAGATTATAAAAATATTGAGTATATTGTTATTGATGGCGGATCAACAGATGGTACATTGCAAATCATTGATCAATATAAAGCACATATTGATTTTTTTGTATCTGAGCCTGATAGTGGGATTTATGATGCTATGAATAAGGGAATTAAACATTCAAGTGGAAATATTATCGGAATACTAAACTCTGACGATTTTTTTGCGTATAAAGATATAATTAGTAGCGTTGCAAGCGTTTTTGCTGAAAAAAATGTTGACGTACTATATGGAAATTTGGATTATATAAATCCAAATGGTGGCATAATACGTAAATGGAATGCAGGGGTTTATAAGGACGGGAAGTTCAATTGGGGATGGATGCCGCCTCATCCAACCTTTTATTGTAAAAGGTCATTATTTGAAAGTTTGGGTTTATATGATCTGGGGTTTGGAAGTGCTGCTGATTATGAATTGATGCTGAGGTACATTCATTTAAATAAGGTGAATGTATGCTATTTAAATAAAACAATGGTTAAAATGAGCATCGGAGGGGTTAGTAACAGAAGCTATTTTAACCGGTTAAAAGCTTGGCGTGGCGATTTTAAAGCGATGAGGAAAAATGGGGTATTATTTCCCCTGCTATGTGTAATGTTTAAACCAATGCGAAAAATAATGCAGTATTTATAGCTATAGCTAATACGGGCATTAAAATTGTTAATAAGTTGAAAAGTATGCTAAACAATGCTATTGCATCTTAATAAATTTGGTTGTTGATATTTGTGCTTATACTAAAATAATACTGTGTAATGTTAAATTTGGTTGTTGATATATATGCTAATGCTTTAATGTTAAACTACATGCCGGAGTTTTTAAATCACTATCAGGTAATTTATTACATCTGTATAATAGGATTTGCTGCGCTACTTTCAATGTCAGCAATTCCGTCAATTTTGCATGTTGCCCGTGCAAGGCATTTATATGATGACATAGGGCATTTTAGAAAGCAGCATGATCACGGAATACCACGGTTGGGTGGAGTCGCGATTTTTGCGGGCTTTACCATTACCTCTTTAGCATTTAGCATGATAGATAAAACATTTCCGATAGGTTATTTACTTACGGCGAGTATTATTTTATTTGCAATGGGTTTAAAAGATGATCTTTCAGGTGTAAATTCAAGTACAAAATTTCTTATTCAATTTGTTGTTGCTTTAATATTGGTAGTGCTGGGTGATATACGTTTAACCAGCATGTATGGCATATTGGGTATATATGAATTACCATTTGTTGTAAGCTGTATTTTATCCATTATCGTAATTATAATGATCATTAACTCATTCAACCTGATAGATGGTATTGATGGGTTAGCAGCAGTTACAGGCATTTTAGCTAATGCTATTTTTGCCGCGTTGTTTATATATATTCATCAATACGAATTGGCTATTATTTCATTAATTTTAGTTGGTTCGGTTATCGGATTTTTAAGGTATAACTTAACACCTGCCAAAATATTTATGGGCGATACCGGCTCATTATTTATTGGCTTAATATCGGTAATAATGGCTATTAAATTTATTGAATTAAATAAATTTGCTAATGGCAGCACCCCGCAGATTTATGCGGCCCCCGCTTTAACAGTGGCTATCCTTATAGGTCCTATTTTTGATACCATTCGTGTATTTTTTATCAGGATAATTAACGGAATATCACCGTTTACCGCTGATCGTAATCATATACATCACCGGGTATTAAGATTAGGTTATACCCATTTGCAAACCACTCTGATTCTTGCCGCGCTTAATATAGTATTAGTTGCAGTGGCGATGGTGCTTTCGGATATTGGTAACTTTGCATTGATTGCTGTGATTTTTATTATATCCATGTTATTTAACTGGGGAATTACTTTCATGATCCGCTCAAAAGAGCGCGAGAGCATGGCCCTGCGCAACCTGATAGCTTAACTGCTTTATTACTTCTGTTTTTAATCCTAATGTCTGTTTATACTTAACCGGCATGTGCTTGCTCCATTTTAATTAACTTTGCATCCTGTATTGATAGAACAGAAATGAGGATAGCAATAAACGGATTTGGAAGGATTGGTCGCATATTTTTAAGAAGTATCTTAACTAAGCCCGGCATTGAGGTTATTGCGATAAATGACCTTTCGGATACACAAACTCTTGCGCACTTGTTTAAATACGATTCTGTTCATCATGGCTTTACAGGGAAGGTTCATTTTGATAACGAATATCTTTATGTAAACGATCGTAATATAAAAGTACTTTCCAAACGCGATCCCTCTGCCTTGCCGTGGAAGGAACTGGATGTCGACCTTGTCATCGAATCAACCGGAAAATTTACTTCAATGGCAGGTGCTCATAAGCATTTGGAAGCAGGGGCAAAACAGGTTATTATTTCGGCTCCATCAACCGATAAAAACATTCCAACAATTGTATTAGGTGTTAATGATGAGCTTATAGATATAAACTCGCCCATACTTTCCAATGCATCATGTACCACCAACAATGTGGCAGCAATGGTAAAAATACTGGACGATAATTGGGGCATTGTAAATGGTTATATAACCACCGTTCACTCTATGACGGGAGATCAAAGTCTTCACGATACACCACATAAAGATTTGCGCCGGGCACGCGCTGCTTCAGCCTCTATCATTCCAACAACAACCGGGGCCGCTAAGGCTATCACTTCTATATTTCCGCATCTGGAAGGCAAGTTGGGCGGAGCAGGCATACGCGTACCGGTACTAAACGGATCATTAACCGATTTTACCTGCATTCTTAAAATACAGCCAACTGTTGAAGCTATAAATCTGGCCTTTAAGCAAGCAGCGAAAGGGGGTATGAAAAATATATTGGAATATACCGAAGACCCCATTGTATCATCAGATATTGTTGGCAATACCCATAGCTGCATTTTTGACGCGCAGCTAACCTCAATAGTAGGCGGACTGATAAAGGTAGTTGGTTGGTATGATAATGAAATGGGATACTCAAGCCGGCTGGCCGATCTTGTTGAAAAAATACACCTGGCTAACTGATGATAAAATTTATACCTGTTGATGATTTATTATTCCTGCGCAATACTGTATTACGCGAAGGTAAATTAACAAGTGATGAATGCCGATTTCCAACAGATAATGCAGAAGGAAACTTTCATTTAGGTTATTATGTTAAAGGCGAGTTAATTTGCGCGGCCTCTTTTCATCCGCAAACCTATGGCGATTTTACAGGTACAGGCTACCAGTTGCGTGGCATGGCCACAACCGAAGAATACCGCGGGCGGGGCATAGGTAACCAGTTGGTAAATTTTGCTTTGGTTTATCTGCGCGGGCAAAAAGCTAATTATGTATGGTGCAACGCCCGCAAAAAAGCCGTTAAATTTTATCAAAATGCAGGATTTGAGATAGTATCTCCTGAATTTGATGTGCCCGGCATTGGCACTCATTATGTAATGTATGTTAAAATACAGTAGCGCTAATACAATCCCAAATACCTTTTTCATTTTTAGGCTCAGAATTTAGAATAATTTGCTGAATTTGGCGGTCTTTATAATTGACTACACAATTAAATATGAAAACAATAGATCAGATTAAATTTACAGGTAAAAAAGCACTTATCCGCGTTGATTTTAATGTGCCGCTGGATGAGGATTATCATATTACCGACGATAACCGTATGACGGCGGCTCTCCCAACCATCAAAAAAATATTGAATGACGGCGGCTCGGTTATCCTGATGTCGCACCTGGGCAGACCCAAAGATGGCCCTACCGAAAAATACTCATTAAAGCATTTAGTGCCTCATTTGTCTGACTTATTGGGCCAGCAGGTACAGTTTGCTGATGATTGCATAGGCCCGGATGCTATTAGTAAAGCAAAAGCGCTTGGGAAAGGGGAGGTATTATTATTGGAAAACCTGCGCTTTTATAAGGAAGAAGAGAAGGGCGATGTTGAGTTTGCTAAAAAACTGGCTGCTTTAGGTGATATATATGTAAATGATGCCTTTGGTACCGCGCACCGCGCCCATGCTTCAACGGCTATTATTGCGCAGTTTTTCCCTGATGCCAAATACTTTGGGTATGTAATGGCCAGCGAGCTTGCTAATGCCGAAAAAATATTAAATAATGCTGAAAAGCCTTTCACCGCTATTATGGGTGGGTCTAAAGTATCAGACAAAATTGAGTTGATAGAAAAACTGTTAAATAAGGTAGATAACCTGATCATTGGCGGTGGCATGGCTTATACATTTGCCAAGGCGCAAGGTGGTACTATTGGCACCTCGCTGGTTGAATTGGATAAACAGGACCTGGCATTGAGCTTACTGCAGAAGGCAAAAGATAAAGGGGTTAACCTGTTATTACCTTTGGATAATATTACTGCTGATGCTTTTTCGAACGATGCTAATACAGGTTTTGCCAAAACCGGGCAGATACCTGATGGATGGATGGGATTAGATATTGGTCCCGAAACGGTAGCATTGTTTAGTAAGGTTATTGAAGGATCAAAAACCATATTATGGAACGGCCCGATGGGGGTTTTCGAGATGGAAAAATTCCTGGTAGGTACCAAAGCCATTGCAGAAGCGGTGGTTAAAGCAACCGAAAACGGCGCATTCTCACTGATAGGTGGTGGTGATTCGGCGGCGGCTGTAACCAAATTTAACCTGACCAATGATGTTAGTTATGTATCTACAGGCGGCGGCGCATTATTGGAGTATATGGAAGGTAAAGAATTGCCCGGTGTTAAAGCAATAAATGAATAATTACACATTTGAATATTTAAGAAAAGGCTTCGATATACCGGGGCCTTTTTTATTGGTGTATGTTGATCTTAGCCGGGCCACCTGGTCCACCTGGACCGGGTGAGCCAGGGTGGACCACCTGAGCCACCTGAGCCAGGGTGAGCCACCTGGACCACCTGAGCCACAATTCTCTTCCTTTTCGTTAAGCCGAAAGATTTAAGGCTTGTTATTTAATAAGCTCATGTTAGTAAAACCTATCTAACTTTATTGGTTTAAAACCCAATAATTATGTTTATATAATACTTACTTATACGTAAGTTTATAGCGATAATTTTGTTACATAACTGCAATTTAGTTTATACTATCAACTATTTTTTAATTTTGGCGAACACAACTCCCCGCATGTTCAACGTTGTTTCTAAATATGCCCTGACAGGCATTTTTTGTTTTTTTTATATCATTCAGGCTAACGGTCAGCAAAAAGTTTTGGGCCTTAAGGAAGCCGAACAAATAGCGCTTACCAATTATGGCAGCATAAAGGCAAAGGCCAACCAGTTAAACGCCTCAAAAGCGTCATTAAAAGAAACCCATACCGAAGCACTGCCGGATCTGAATGTTTCCATTCAGCAAGCTTATGGTACAGTTAACGGGCAAAATGGCCCTCTTTTTGGTTATCATGGTTTGGCGGTAGGCTCATCAGGTCCCGTATTGGGTGCACAAAATAATGCCGCCGCTTTTGGCTCATTATATGTAAGCAATGTAAACTGGGATTTTTTCTCATTCGGTAAAGCGAAAGAAAAAGTAAAAGTTCAAAGTTCCATCGTATCATTGGATGAAACCGATCTGGTGCAAGAGCAATTTCAGCACCAGGTACGCGTGGCCAGCACCTATTTAAATTTATTAATAGCGCAGCAACTCAGCAAAGCACAGCAGGATAACTTGAACCGGTCATTAGACCTCCAAAAAGTTGTAATAGCAAGGGTAAAGAATGGATTAAACCCCGGTGTTGATTCCGCTTTGGCAAATGCCGAGGTTTCAAACGCCAAAATAGCATTAACCAACTCACAACAGGTGGTACAGGATCAAAGCAACCAATTGGCGCAATACCTGGGTATACCACCACAGAATTTTGTGCTGGATAGCACCTTTGTAACCAAAACCCCTCCTAAGCCCGACGCGCAGCCATTGGTAAAATTTGATGACCACCCTGAACTGCGTTACTACCGCAACCGGATTGGCGTAAGCGATGAGCAGGCAAGGTATTTAAACACCTTCAACTACCCTACGTTTAGCCTGTTTGGTATTTACCAGGGCAGGGGTTCGGGTTTTGCTGCCGATTATGGAACTAACACTAACGACTACACTACAAACTACGGCACTGGTATTGACCCAACGCGGTTTAATTATTTATTGGGCGTAGCTGTTATTTGGAATGTTACCAATCCGTTCAGGGTGCGTTACCAGGTGCAATCGCAAAAATTTACGTCGGACCAGTATAGAAATGAATATGAATTAGCAGGCGAGCGTTTGCGCGACCAGCAGTTGTTAGCTGAAACACGTATCAGCAACGCCTTAAAAAACTATAACGAAGTGCCGGTTGAGGTTAAAGCGGCTACCGATGCATACAATCAAAAATATACTTTATACAAAAACGGTCTCTCAAACATTGTTGATTTTACGCAGGCACTGTATGTATTAAACCGTGCCGAGGTTGATAAGGATATTGCATCAAACAATGTTTGGCAGGCCGTATTATACAAAGCCGCCGCGACCGGCGATTTTGGCGTGTTTATAAATAATTTTTAATAACAGGATAAATGGGATTAATAAAAGGTGCACTCAGAAGGCCAATTACCGTACTGGTTATAGTAGCGGGGCTGTTTTTCTTTGGTATTGGCGCCATACGCACCATTAAGATCGATATTTTCCCCGATCTAAATCTGCCTGTAATTTATATTTCGCATCCATATGGCGGTTATACCCCTAACCAGATGGAATCGTACTTCGGTAAACAGTATGTTAACTTGCTGCTCTACGTATCGGGTGTAAAAAGTATTGAAACCCGTAATATAACCGGTTTAACGCTTATAAAACTTACCTTTTACGAAGGTACCAATATGGCGCAGGCCGCTGCCGAGGTAACGGCGTATACCAACCGGGCGCAGGCCAGTTTCCCGCCCGGATCGCAGCCGCCTTTTATTTTGAGGTTTGATGCTTCTACCTTGCCTGTTGGGCAATTGGTATTAACCAGCCCTACAAAAACCAATAACGAATTGCTTGACCTGGCCAACGTATATATACGGTCGTCCTTCACTTCTATACCAGGTTTAGTGGCTCCGGCTCCGTTTGGCGGTAACCAGCGCACTATCTTAATAAAGGTAGACCCTGAATTGCTGCGCTCGCATAACTTAACGCCCGACCAAATAGTTACCGCCCTGCGCGATAATAACCAAAACACGCCTGCAGGTAACGTACGCATCGGCGATTATAATTATTTAGCACCTGCCAATACCAGTATTAAAAAAGTGGCCGATTTTGGCAATATCCCCATTTATAAAAATGGCATACAAACTGTTTTTTTGCGCGATGTAGCCACAGTTGAGGACGGTGCCGACATCAGCACAAGCTACGCGCTTATTAACGGTAAGCGTTCGGTTTACCTGCCCATTACCAAATCGGCTGATGCATCTACATGGGATGTGGTGCAAAACCTGAAGAAAGCTATACCGCGTTTCCAGGCGCTGATGCCCGAAGATGTTAAATTGTCGTACGTTTTCGACCAATCCGTATATGTTATAAACGCGGTAAAAAGCCTGGCCGAAGAAGGTGCTATCGGCGCGGTATTAACCGGTTTAATGGTGTTATTGTTTTTGGGCGATAAGCGCGGCGCGCTTATTGTAATACTAACTATACCCACATCTATTATATCAGGCATATTATTCCTGTCGCTTTTTCATCAAACCATCAATATCATGACGCTGAGCGGGCTGTCACTGGCTATAGGTATTTTGGTGGATGAATCAACAGTGACGATAGAGAACATTCACCAGCATTTTGATATGGGCAAGCCCAAAGCGCTGGCTATTTGGGATGCCTGTAAAGAGATCGCTTTCCCTAAATTGCTCATCCTGTTTTGTATACTGGCAGTGTTTGCCCCGGCCTTTACCATGAAGGGCATACCGGGCGCGTTGTTTTTACCGCTGGCGTTAGCTATTGGTTTTTCTATGGTCACCTCATATCTGCTGGCGCAAACATTTGTGCCGGTTATGGCCAACTGGATCATGAAAAACGAACATGAGGATAAAAGCCATCCCGACGGCTTTGCTTTGGAGGATGAAGGCGACGCGTGGGAACAAAAAGAATTGGCCATAAAAAACGCCACGCAAAAGGATGAAAGCAAACTGACCCGGTTCGACAGGTTCAGGGTGCGTTTTTTAAAGTTGATGGACAGGATGATGCCTAACCGCAAAATTATTGTAGTGGTTTACGCTGTAGCAGCCTGCGGACTTGCATTTTTACTGTTAAACATTATCGGGCGCGATGTATTGCCAAAAGTAAATTCGGGTACGTTCCAGGTGCGGCTGCGCGCGGCTGATGGTACACGTTTTGAACGTACGGAAGCCATTACGCTTAAAGCATTAAACATATTGTATGGCATTGTGGGCCGCCAAAATGTTGAAGTAACATCGGCTATGGTGGGCCAGCACCCGGGGCAGTTTTCAACCAGCCCTATTTATTTGTTTATGGCCGGGCCACAGGAAGCTGTAATGCAGGTGGACTTAAAAGAAGATTATAAAGTTAACCTGGATGAATTGAAAGAGAAATTCCGCGCCGAAATGCGGAAAGAACAACCCGATATCATGCTATCCTTCGAACCTATTGAATTGACTGATAAAATTTTGAGCCAGGGTTCGCCAACGCCTATTGAGATCGCTATATCCAGTAAAAACAAAACGCAAAATATAGCATTCGCTTTCAAAGTATTGGATAAGTTGAAAAAGATACCTTACCTGCGCGATGTGCAAATAGGCCAGTCGTTTAAATACCCTACTATTGATATTGATATTGACAGGCAGCGCGCGGCCCAACTGGGTGTTAGCCTGAATGATATATCACGATCATTGGTTGCCTCAACATCCTCATCCCGGTATACAGAAAAGAATGTTTGGCTGGATGAAAAAGTAGGCCTAAGCTATGCTGTACAGGTTGAGGTGCCCGAATACCAGATGGCCAGCTTAAATGATATCCGCGAAATACCGGTGTTAAGCAACCAGTCGCGGCCCGTGCTAAGCGATGTTGCCAATATTACGCCCGGTACTACTTTTGGCGAAAATGATGATATTGGCGCTATACCTTTGTTAACAGTTACTGCCAATTTAAACCACAAAGATTTGGGTACGGCTACTGATGCTGTGCAAAAATCTATCCAATCACTCGGTAAATTACCCAGGGGCTTAACCGTCGAAACACGCGGGTTAAGCTCGACATTAACCGATACACTGGATAGCCTACAAACCGGTTTATTAGTAGCGGTTATCGTAATATTTTTAATGCTGGCGGCTAATTTTCAGTCGTTCAAAATGTCGTTCGTGGTATTATCCACAGTACCGGCGGTATTATTTGGCTCTTTGTTTTTGGTAAAGCTGACCGGGGCTACGCTAAACCTGCAATCGTATATGGGTATGATCATGTCGGTAGGTGTATCCATATCCAACGCGGTGCTGCTAATAACCAACGCCGAGGAGTTACGCAGGCATAATGGCGATGCCCTGAAATCGGCCCGGGAAGCCGTGGCCCTGCGCTTAAGGCCTGTATTAATGACCAGTTTGGCCATGATAGTAGGCATGATACCCATGGCATTAGGCATAGGCGATGGCGGCGATCAAACTTCGCCATTGGGCCGCGCTGTTATTGGCGGGTTGTTTGCTTCAACCTTTGCCGCCTTATTAATATTACCGCTGGTTTTTGCCTGGGTACAAGGCAATACCACTACCGATTCTGTTTCATTAGATCCTGAAGATAAAGAAAGTAAATTTTATGTCCCATTGCACCATCATGAATAGCCGTAAAAACAGACCGATAAATGCTTTAGCCATCCTGGCTATAAGCGCAAGCTTATTACTGGGTGCCTGCCATTCGGATGATAAAGCAAACCAGGAAGCCAAACAGGAACAGCAACAGCAAAACGCGCTCGATGTTCCGCCGGTTAGCGTAGCGCCGGTAGAGAAAGGCAAGCTAAGCTCGACTATTGCCGTACCGGGCGAGTTATTGCCTTACCAGGAGGTTGACTTGTATGCCAAAATAAACAGCTACGTTAAAAAATTAATGGTTGATATTGGCTCGGAAGTGCACCAGGGACAAGTATTGGCAACTTTAGAGGCACCCGAAATTAATTCGCAGCTGATAGGCGCGCAATCAAGAATAAAGCAGCAGGAAGCGGTTTATGCGGCCAGCAAAGCCATGTACGATCGCTTACTAAATACCAGCAAAACCCCCGGCACCATTTCGCAAAACGACCTGGAGCAGGCCGAGGCAAAAAAGAACGCGGACGCAGGTACCGTTGAAGCCGCAAAATCTGCTTATAAGGAAGTATTAATAAACCTTGACTATTTGCAGGTAAAAGCGCCCTTTGATGGTGTGGTAACCACGCGTAATGTAAACCTGGGTGCTTATGTTGGCCCCGGCGGTAAAAACGCCGATCCGATGTTTGTGATACAGGATCAAAACAGGTTGCGTTTGGTAGTATCAGTGCCCGAAAGTTATACCGGTGGCTTAAGCAATAAAAGTGAGGTTAGTTTTACCGTGCGCGAACTACCCGGCCAGACTTTTAAAGCCAAAATTGCCCGCTTAGCCGGCGCATTGGATGATAAGTTGCGGTCGGAACGGGTGGAGATGGATGTTTATAATAAAGGCAAAAAGTTATTGCCGCACATGTATGCCGACGTAAATGTGCCTTTGCCATCCCATGATAGTACATTGATAGTTCCGAAAAGCGCGGTGGTAACATCTACAGAAAAAGTATTTGTGATAAAAATCACCAACCATCATGCCGAATGGGTTGAAGTAAAAAAAGGCTTTCAGTTGGGCGATAGAATGGAAGTATACGGCAACTTAAAAGCCGGCGATAATGTAGTTAAAAATGCTACTGATGAAATAAGGGACGGACAACAGGTAAAAGATTAAAAAAACTATAGGGTCATATCAAATCAAACCCAATATCTTTCCTGAAATAGCAGCCATCATAATATATCCTGCTGGCATCGGCGGTTGCTTGCTGCAGCGCATCAAATAAATTATCCTGCAACGAAGTGATAGCTAATACGCGTCCGCCGGTTGCTTTAATATCTTCACCGTCAAGCTTGGTTCCGGCGTGAAATACATGCGATCCGCGCACGTTTTCAATACCGGTAATGGTTTTATTTTTCAGGTACTCGCCCGGGTAGCCGCCCGCTACACAAACTACTGTAGCCGCAACTTTGTTTGATACGGCAAAGTCAACCTCGTTTAAGTTACCGTTGGCTACACCTAACAGCAGGTCGACAAGATCAGCCTCTAAGCGAGGCAAAACGCTTTCTGTTTCAGGGTCGCCCATGCGGCAGTTGTATTCTATCATGTAGGGGTCGCCGTGGCAATTCATCAGGCCGATAAAAATGAAACCTTTATAAGGAATATGCTCCTGCTTTAAACCCTCAATAGTTGGGATGATGATCCTGTCCTCAACTTTCTTAATAAACTCCGCGTCAGCAAATGGCACCGGCGAAACCGAACCCATGCCGCCTGTATTTAAACCTGTATCGCCTTCGCCAATACGCTTATAATCTTTAGCCGATGGTAGTATTTTATAATTATTGCCATCAGTAAGCACAAATACCGAAAGCTCAATGCCCTGTAAAAATTGCTCAACCACCACTTTCGAGCTGGCCTCGCCAAATTTGGCTTCTGTAAGCATTTCTATAAATTCTTGTTGTGCCTCCTGTACCGTAAGGCATATTAATACACCCTTGCCGGCCGCCAATCCATCCGCCTTTAATACAATGGGCAGGCCAATGGTTGGCAGGTAATCAAAGCCTTCCTGTAAAGTATCGCGCGTAAAAGTTTTTGATGCGGCGGCGGGGATATTGTGCCTCGCCATGAATTGTTTGGAAAAATCCTTACTTCCCTCCAGTTGTGCACCCTCGCGTTGCGGGCCAATAACCGGGATATTTTTCAACGCTTCGTCATCCAGGAAAAAATCATGAATACCTCTAACCAGCGGCTCCTCGGGGCCAACCAGTACTATATTAATATTGTTGGTTAAAACACATTGCTTAATTCCTTCAAAATCATTAACCCCTATGTTTACGTTGGTGCCGTATTGGCCTGTGCCCGCGTTACCCGGGGCAATAAAAAGCTGGCTGCATTTGGGGCTTTGGGCTAATTTCCAGGCGAAGGCGCTTTCCCTTCCGCCCGAACCGAGGATCAGGATATTCATGGCGGCAAAGATAGTTTTTTTTGATGTGCGGATGTGCAAATATGCAAATGTGCAAATGAATTAAAATTATTGATTAGCGCCTATAATCTGCATATCTGCACATCTGCATATTTGCACATTAATAATCCAATTTATCAGTCAAAACCTTACCTTTGCCTGTCAATTTGACTTTATAATTACCGTGGCGCAATTATTGAGTTGGTGGCATCATATCAAACTAAATATGTTAAATTTTATAAGTAAGCTTTTCGGAAGCAAATCAGAACGGGATGTAAAGGCTATTTTGCCTTTGGTTGAAAAAGTAAAAGCAGAATTTGCCAAGCTTGACCAAATAACCAATGACGAGCTACGAGCCCGCACCATAAATTTTAAAGAAACCATTAAACAGGGCTTAGTAAAAATTGATGAAGAAATTCAAGCCATAAAGGAGCAGACCGAGAACAACCCTGATATGGATGTTCAGGAAAAGGTTGCGCTGTATACCCAACTGGATAAACTGCAAAAAGACCGCGATAAAGAACTGGAGGTAATATTATTAAACTTACTGCCCGAAGCATTCGCAGTAGTAAAAGAAACCGCCCGCAGGTTTAAAAGCAACCCAACTATTGAGGTTACAGCTACCGAATTTGACCGTAATTTGGCTGCAAAAAAGCAAAACGTTGTTATTAAAGGCGATAAAGCCATCCACCATAATAAATGGCTGGCAGCAGGTAATGAAGTTACCTGGGATATGGTACACTATGATGTACAGTTGATAGGCGGTATTGTATTACACGAAGGGAAAATATCAGAAATGGCAACAGGCGAGGGTAAAACGCTGGTAGCTACGCTGCCTGCTTATCTTAATGCTTTAGCCGGTCAGGGTGTACATATAGTAACTGTAAACGATTACCTGGCCCGCCGTGACTCGGAGTGGATGGGGCCGCTATATGAATTCCACGGTTTATCAGTAGATTGTATTGATAAACACGAACCCAACAGCGAAGAGCGCCGCGAGGCTTACCTGGCCGATATTACGTTTGGTACCAATAACGAATTTGGCTTTGACTACCTGCGTGACAATATGACACGTAGCCCTGAAGAACTGGTACAGCGCAAGCTGCATTATGCAATGGTGGATGAGGTTGACTCGGTTTTAATTGACGATGCACGTACGCCGCTAATTATTTCGGGGCCAATACCGCGCGGTGATGAGCATGAGTTTTATGAGCTGAAACCACGTATTGAACGTTTGGTTAACGCGCAAAAAAATTATATCAACGGCGTTTTAAATGAAGCCAAGAAAGCCATTGCCGAAGGCAAAACCGGGCCGGATGAGGGTGGATTGTCATTATTGCGCGCTTACAGGGGCTTACCTAAAAGCAAGGCCCTGATAAAATATTTGAGTGAGGGTGCAAACAGGCAGGTTTTGTTAAAAACCGAAAATTACTATATGCAGGACCAAAACAAGGAAATGCCAAAAGTAGATGCCGAACTGTACTTTGTGATAGATGAAAAACAAAACCAGGTTGAACTGGCCGAAAAAGGTATTGAGTTGATCACCTCATCAGGAGAAGACCCGCATTTTTTTGTGATGCCTGATGTGGGAACAGAAATAGCTGACATTGAAAAATCTGATCTGCCTGCCGAAGAGAAGATCGCTAAAAAGGATGAGCTGATGCGTGATTTTTCTATTAAGTCTGAACGTATACACTCGGTTAACCAGTTGCTAAAGGCTTATACCTTGTTTGAAAAAGATACCGAATATATACTGGACGAAGGCAAGGTGAAAATTGTAGATGAGCAAACCGGCCGTGTGCTTGATGGCCGCCGTTATTCGGATGGGTTGCACCAGGCTATTGAGGCGAAGGAAAATGTTAAGGTAGAAGATGCCTCGCAAACCTTTGCTACCATTACGCTGCAAAACTATTTCAGGATGTACCACAAGCTTTGCGGCATGACGGGTACTGCTGTTACCGAAGCGGGCGAGTTCTGGGAAATATACAAGCTGGACGTGGTTGAAATTCCAACCAACACCCCAACCAGCCGTTCAGATATGCAAGACCTGGTTTACCGTACCGTTCGCGAAAAATACAATGCCGTTGCCGATGAGATAGTAAAACTAACGCAGGCGGGCAGGCCTGTATTGGTGGGTACAACATCGGTTGAAATATCAGAATTACTGAGCCGTATGCTGAAACTGCGCGGCATTAAACACAACGTACTGAATGCCAAATTGCACCAGAAAGAGGCCGATATTGTGGCCGAAGCCGGTACAACAAGCACGGTAACCATTGCCACCAACATGGCGGGCCGTGGTACGGATATAAAATTGGGACCGGGTGTAAAAGACGCGGGTGGTTTAGCCATTGTAGGTACCGAGCGACATGAGTCGCGCCGTGTTGACAGGCAGTTGCGTGGTCGTGCGGGCAGGCAGGGTGATCCGGGATCATCACAGTTTTTTGTATCGCTGGAGGATAACCTGATGCGTTTATTTGGCTCAGAGCGTATATCAAACCTGATGGTACGCATGGGTATTGAAGAAGGCGAGGTTATCCAGCACTCCATGATATCAAACTCGATAGAGCGCGCGCAGAAAAAGGTAGAAGAAAATAACTTTGGTACCCGTAAACGTTTGCTGGAGTATGATGATGTGATGAACTCGCAGCGTACAGTTGTTTACACCAAGCGTAAAAATGCCTTGTTTGGCGAGCGCCTGGATGTTGACCTGAACAATACCATTTTCGACGTGGTTGAAGATGTAGTTACCGAATATAAAGAGGTAAACAATTACGAAGGTTTCCACCTTGAGGTCATTCGTTTGTTTTCTGTTGATATAGAAATGTCGCAGGATGAATTTGCGTCAACCCCTTTAAATACGCTTGTTGATAAAACGTTTGCTATAGTGACCGACTTTTATAAGCGCAAATCAGAAGCGATAGGCCAGCAGGCTTTCCCGGTTTTAAAGGATGTATATACTTCACGGGGTAATGTTATAGAAAATATTGTAGTGCCGTTTACCGATGGCGTGCATGGTATCCAGGTAGCAGTTCCGCTTAAAAAGGCTATTGATAATAAAGGGCTGGAAGTAGTAAAATCATTCGAGAAGAATGTAACGCTTTCGCTTATTGACGATGCCTGGAAAGAACACCTGCGCGAAATGGATGAGCTGAAGCAATCGGTACAAAACGCGGTTTACGAACAAAAAGACCCTTTATTGGTTTACAAATTCGAGGCTTTTAATTTGTTCCGCTCCATGCTGGCTACCGTGAATAAGGAGATTGTGAGCTTCCTGTTCAGGGGGGGCATAGCCGCCCAGCAGGCGCCTGATGAAGTGCAGGAAGCAAGGCCTCAGCCAAAAACCGATATGCGCAAAATGCGTACTTCAAAGCCCGAATTAGTGCACGAAGGCGGTGGTGGTTCCATGCTGGATGAAATACGCGAAATGCAAAAGGCAACCCCTGTAAGGGTTGAACAAAAAATAGGCAGAAACGATCCGTGCCCATGTGGTAGTGGCAAAAAATATAAAAACTGCCATGGCGTAGGGCAGGTGTAAGTAAATTAATAATGAAAAACGCATCTGTTTATAAAGCAAATTTTAGCAATATAGCCAGGTGCATTTTTTTTATAGTTATTTTTATACCTGCAATAGCATACGCGCAAAAACGCGGAACGGTTGAGGTAATTAAAGACCCGCGTATAGATACTTTTATAGCAAGGCGGTCAAACTTAAAGGTGAGCCATGTTGCTGCTAAAACAATAGCAACGGCAGTGCCTCCAATAACAGGAACAGCGGCTATTTATTTACCAATTACCGGGCCTAAAGTACAGATAAACGGCTTTAGGGTACAGATATTTACCGGGTCGGACCGTAAGGATGCTTATGACATGCAGGCAAAATTCCAGGAAAAATATCCGGGAGTACGCACATATATTACTTATATTGAACCTGATTTTAAAGTGCGGGTGGGCGATATGCGAACACGCCTGGAAGCTGAAAAATTAATGCAGGAGCTACGGAAGGATTTTGTAAGCCTGTTTATTATACAAGAGAAAATAAATATTCCTAAAGTAAATACACCCAATGATAAAACAACAGATCCGGGAACTGTCCAAAAAGATTTTTAACGATGTGGTGGCCTGCCGCCGCCACTTGCATAGTCATCCGGAGCTTTCATTTCAGGAAGTAGAAACTTCGGCCTTTATTGCCAAAAAATTGGACGAACTGGGGCTGACCTATCAAAGAATGGCTGATAATGGTTTGGTGGCGTTAATTAAAGGCGAAAAACCTTCGGATAAGGTGGTGGCATTGCGTGCTGATATGGATGCCCTGCCTATATTAGAGGCTAATGATGTGCCTTATAAATCGCAAAATAATGGTGTAATGCACGCCTGCGGCCATGATGTACATACCTCATCATTGTTGGGTACGGCAAAAATATTAACCGAACTAAAAAATGAATTTGGCGGAACAGTAAAACTGATATTCCAACCTGCCGAAGAAAAAATACCGGGCGGCGCCAGCTTAATGATAAAAGAAGGCGTACTTGAAAACCCAAAACCTGACGCGGTAATAGGGCAACACGTAATGCCGCTGATTGATGCCGGTAAGGTGGGTTTCCGTGCGGGTAAATACATGGCTTCTACTGATGAATTATATGTTACGGTACGCGGTAAAGGCGGCCATGGAGCCCAGCCACAGCAAAACATCGACCCGGTAATTATTACCGCGCATATATTGGTGGCGTTGCAGCAAATAGTAAGCCGGTTTGCCGCGCCTACAAACCCAACGGTATTGTCGTTTGGCAAAGTGATCGCTAACGGTGCAACTAATGTAATACCGAACGAAGTTTATTTAGAAGGCACTTTCAGGGCGTTGAACGAGGAATGGCGCGCTGAGGCCCACACCAAAATGAAAAAAATGGCCGAGGGTATTGCCGAAAGCATGGGCGGAAGTTGCGAATTTAAAATTTTGCATGGCTATCCGTTCCTGATCAACGAGCCGGTATTAACCGCCGCCACCCGAGCCCATGCCGAAGATTATTTAGGCAAGGAAAACGTGCTCGACCTTGATATATGGATGGCTGCCGAGGATTTTGCTTACTACTCGCAAGTAGCTGATGCCTGTTTTTACCGTTTGGGTACCCGTAACGAAAGCCGCGGCATAACCTCGGCCGTACACACACCAACCTTTGATGTGGAAGAAACATCGCTAGAAACCAGCATAGGTTTAATGGCTTACCTGGCTATTAAACAATTGGGTAATTAGACAGTTTGTCCATGGACTATAGACCATGGTCTTTACTAAATGAGATACAAAATATTCTTAGCTTTTAGCTTTCTGCTTTTAGCCTTCAGCTCAAACGCCCAGCAACGCAGGTTTAACCCTGATACGCTGATCACTATTGTAATAGATTCGGCGGTGAATATCAGATCGCACCGCCTTAACGCGCAGGATTTTATTGATGCTATAGTTGCCGACACAGGCTTTTATAAGGCTTTCCGTAATATGAAACGGTATAGCTTTATGGCCGAGAACCGCATCTATACTTATGATAAAAACAATAAGGTAGATGGCGAGATATACCGCAAAATAAAACACAACATTATTGGCGGCCGCCACCAAACCGAATACCTGGTAAAACAGGATAAAGGCAATGTTTATAAAAAGGATGGAAAATACCAGCTTTATACGGTTGAGATGTTCGACTATATTTTTAACAATGCCTATAATTCTGATTTTAGCAAAAATGATCTGCTGGCCGGATCGGGCGGGAAGAACGGATCGTATAAAGACAAACTAAAAACACTGATATTCTCGCCGGGACGCAAAGTAACAGGTATCCCTTTCATCAGCGGGAAGACCGAAATTTTCGGGCCGGATATGCGGCAATTTTATAACTATGAATTTACGCGCGGCAAGTATTTGGATTCAATACCTGTTTATCGTTTTAAGGTGATCAAAAAGCCAAGCATAGCTGATGGTGATATAATTATCAGGGAGTTAACCACTATTTTTGATATGCGTACCTTTAAAATACTGGGCCGCTATGTGGATATGAAATATAGTAATTTCCTGTTTGATTTTGATGTAAAGATGAACATTGAGCTCATTCCCTTTAACAGCGAATTGCTGCCCGCCAAAGTAAGCTACCAGGGCAACTGGAATGTACCCTTCCACAAAGTGGAGCGCGCCAGTTTTTTAATTACTCAAAAAGAGTATAAATGAGTTTTGACGAATAAAGTCAATAACTTATTCTAAAGTTATCTGTCTTCTTATACTCTCCTCTAACGATATAAACGTTTCGGTACGCTGAATGCCCTTTACACCTTGTATCTGCTCGTTCAATACTTCGCGCAGGTGCGTAGTGTCGTGGCAAATGATCTTGGCGAAAATGCTGTAGCTGCCGGTAGTGTAGTGCAGTTCCACAATTTCTTTTACCGTTTTTAGCTGTTTAACCGCATCGTTATACTGCGAGCCTTTTTCAAGGAATATACCCAGGAAAGCCGTAATATCATATCCCAGCTTTTGGGGATCGACTTCAAGGCTTGCTCCTTTTATTACGCCCATCTCTTCCAGCTTTTTCATCCTAACGTGTATGGTTCCGCCGGAAACGATCAATTCCTTCGCAATTTCGGTGTACGGAGTGGTAGCGTTTTTCATCAATATTGATAAAATCTGGATATCAAGATTATCAATTTCTAAATTTTGAGCTTTTCTGTGGGACATAAATTTGAATATCTATATTGAAATACAAGTATAATTATAATTTGAATAAAAATAAAATATTTTTGTTGAAATATTTGCAAGAAATTGATAAGTCCTTTACATTTGTATTAAGCAATTGGACCTATTGCTTTAATCGTTCTTTAAAAACAACAATGTTGGGTGGTGAAATTTTTGGCAGACACACCTCCTTGTCCCGGTGGCGGAGATCATAGGAAATTAGCCAGCTGGCTGACTAACTACTCTGTGGAGGTTCGAATCCTTCCCCAACAGCAATTCGCTTGAGAAACGAATTAAATAAAACATAATGTAGGATGGTGAAATTTTTGGCAGACACACCTCCTTGTCGCGGTGGCGAAGGTTTTGGGAAACTCTTAGCAATAAGAATAACCACTTCGTGAAGGTTCGACCCCTTCTCCTACAGCTCTTCTCATAATTTAGGTTTATAATTGGTTAGTAAAGGCCCCTGCCCATCAGGGGCTTTACTTTTTTATAAGCTTTTTTCTTTTGGATATTTTCAGCAGTTTTAATATCGAATCATGAATGTTGAATAATGAATATCGAAGTGGGTGTTTATGCTTTTTACTTCATCATCCAATATTCGAAATTTGGTGTTCGATATTATGTAATATCGTATCTTTAATAAACCAATCTAATCAAACTATTATTAAATGCTTAAAACTATTGCTGTAATAGTGGGGGTCGCATTGCTGCTTTTTATTGGCGTATGTACATATTTTGTTGTAGGCATCAGTTCGGTATATCCTCCTATTAAAAGTTATGAATACCCAAAAAGCATCCATCAGCTCGAAAATAGCATGACGGCATTAGCTGCTGCCAACAAAAATATATCCTTTAAAAACACAGCTATCACAGGTACTGAGGCCAGGGGCTATCACTATTATTTTACTGTCGAATTAAAAAATGCTGCCAATGATTTGGAATATAAGATAGTGTATGATAAGGCCAATAATTGGATAAAAACTAATACAACCGAAATTAAACTGGTGGGCGCATTTGATAAAATTAATAAAACTGGCGGTTATAAGTATAAGGATAAAGGCGTAAAAGAACTGGCCACGCTATTTGAAAAGGATTTTTTATACCGGTTGCCCGACAAATAAAAAAGCCCCGGCAAACACCGGAGCTTTCAGCTTTATGCTTTTCGCTTTCAACTCATCTTAAAAGAACTTAAACCCAACACTCAAAGCCCATAAATTTTGGTGCTGATTGTAGTAGGTGTTATATTTATCAAAATCACCCTGGTAACGTAAATCGACAGTGGCTGGTCCCAAATCAACGCCTGCGCCTGCCTGGTAACCCAGCATATTGTCTTTGTAAGAGTTGCCGAAGTTATTGTAGGCAGCATTAAAATTGTTTGATAGGTTTTGATTTTGATTTAATACAGAGATGTATTCAGGGCCGGCCATTACCCTAAAATTCAAATTTTTTGGTCCAAACTGTAAGCCAACCAATACCGGCACATTCAGGTTAGTAAAGGTAACTTTGCCACTATAAGTATTATCGTTTGAATTGAATTCGCCGCCTGAGCTGCTTAAATAAACTTCAGGCTGCAGGTAAAGGCCTCCGCCTATACGGGCAAATAATCCGGCCTGATACCCGGCAACGCTCGAATTTCTAAAATTATCAGAGTGAATGGTGGAGTAGTTTACGCCACCCTTTACACCCAGGCTAAATTGCGCTTTTGCGCTGATGCTTACAGCTACCAGTAACATTGCGCCTAATACATACTTTTTCATAGTTGTAGATTTTAAATGATATAATATTTATGGCAATTATTTAAGCCAATACTAAACTTTAACAATACCCATACCAATTTTAAAGCGGGCAACGTTGTATTTTTTATATTTTTGCTCAAAATATTTAATTATGGCAGAGATAAGCATGACCAATAAAGAATGGGCGCGGGTGAAAATTAAGATACAACGAAAGTATAACCATTTAACCGACGAGCAGTTAAACTATACCGAAGGCCAGGAAGACACACTGATAAATAACCTGATGGGGCTGGTTAACCGTAACCGCGAATACGTGGTTTTTACACTGAAAAAAGCTTTGGTTAATATTGATAATAATCGGCTGTAAAATCAGTTATAACTCTTTATAAATAACTACAATAGTTTTTTGTAGTTTTATATTTTCAATATTGATTTTAATGAAAAAAGGTACAATAAAGTATTATAAAAAGTTCATATTATCCGCAGGGTTGGTAGTGCTGGCTATAGGTATATGGAGTTTTAATGACGATTTATTCCAGATATCAAAAAACCTGGAAGTGTTCGCGTCGTTATATAAAGAGATCAATATTAATTATGTTGATGACCTTAACTCGGCCAAACTGATAAAGACCGGTGCCGATGCCATGCTTGACGGCCTTGACCCTTATACAGAGTTTGTGCCCGAATCGGAAATTGAAGATTATAAGCTGCATTATGTGAGTACACAATACGGCGGTATTGGCGCCAGCATCTTCTCCAGGGATAATAAGGTATACGTTTCCAGTGTATTTGAAGGCTATCCGGCACAAAAAGCGGATATACGCCCGGGCGATCAGATAGAAAAAATAAATGATATTGTACTTAATGGTAAAAACAGCGACCAGGTAAGCGCTTTACTTAAAGGTACGAAAGGCGCGGTGGTAAAGTTGCTGGTTAAACGCGAAAGTGAAGGAAAAGACGTTGAAAAAAACCTGGTGCGCGATGAAATTAAACAGCCTAACGTATCCTACTATGGCATGGTTAGCGGCAATATGGGCTACATAAAGCTGGACAGATTTTTAGAAAATTCGGCACAGGAAGTAACCGATGCCCTTGTTGCAGTGAAAAAAAACAACCCTAACGGCATTATACTTGACTTGCGCTCGAACGGTGGTGGTATATTACAGGAAGCTGTAAAAATTGTTAACCTGTTTGTGCAAAAAAATGTTGAAGTAGTATCGCAAAAAGGAAAAATCAAAGAAAAAAATTACACCTACCGTACAGAAGCCGAACCACTTGCGGGAGATTTACCTTTGGTAGTATTGGTAAACGCGCATTCGGCATCGGCTTCCGAAATTGTTGCAGGATCATTACAGGATCTTGACCGCGCGGTTATTATAGGGCAACGCAGTTATGGTAAAGGGCTGGTACAACAAACATTTTCGTTGCCTTATAACAGTTTAGTTAAAATAACTATAGCTAAATATTATGTTCCTTCAGGAAGGTGTATACAGGAAATAGATTATGCCCATCGTAAAGATGACGGTAGTGTAGTAAAGTTTGCCGACTCGGTGCTGCACGAATTTAAAACAAAGGACGGACGTTCGGTTTATGATGGCAGCGGCATATATCCGGATATATTTATTAAACCTGAAAGATATGCAACCATTACCCAAACATTGGTAAGCAAGCTATTACTGTTTGATTATGCCACCAAATACCGCGAAGCGCATCCCAAAATTGCTGATGCCCATACATTTGCATTAACAGATGCTGAATATGACGATTTTGTTAAGTACCTGGCCGGTAAAAATTATACTTATAATACTTCATCAGAAAAAGTATTGGATGCTTTGAAAACAGAGGCTACCAAAGAGAAACAGTTTGATCAGATACAAAGCGAATACGATATTTTAAAAACCAAATTACTCAACAGCAAGAAAAACGATCTGCAAATACATAAAGCCGAAATAAAACAGATTCTTGAAAATGAAATAGCTTCGCGGTATTATTTTGATAAGGGCAGGTATGAAGATAATTTTAAATATGATCAGGAACTTGCACAGGCCGTTAAAACCATGCAGGATAAAAATCAGCTTGCAGCAATATTAAAGGGCGATGGCGCTTATAAAGTAATTGGTAAACCTGTGCTGGCAATGGCTGATAAGGCAGATAAGGATAATAAATTTGATAAGCCTGATCAATAACAATAATAGAATCAAGAAACAAGAGTCAAGATTTAAGATATATAAAGCGATGGGTTTAAACCTGTCGCTTTTTTTGTTTATGATCTAAAAAATTCACAAAAAAAATCTAAACTTTTATCGGTTACAATTGTCTTACATTCAAAATTAATCAAATTATGAAAAAGATAATCTTAACAGTGGCCGTATTAATTGGCTGCTTAATGTTTAAAACAGCCGATGCCCAATTACGTATTAATCTTGGATTTAATATAGGCAGCCAGCCCGAGTGGGGCCCGGTAGGCTATACCCATGCAGAATATTATTATATGCCTGATATTGATGCTTATTATGATGTGCCTAATCATCAATATGTTTACCTGCAAAACAATGTATGGGTACATGCATCGGTTTTACCGGCAAGGTTTCATTTTGATCCGTACCACAGCTATAAAGTAGTGGTTAATCAGCGTAACCCGTGGGAGCATCATGCAGACATCAGGGCAAAATACGCAAGCTTTAAGGGCCGCCATGATCAGCAGATCATCCGTGAAAGCCATGACGCGCGTTATCGTAACCATTGGAAGGAAGATAACAGGCATGACGATCATGACAGACATTAATTAAGTGTTATAGTTTTTTTACATTAACAGGCTTTTCAATTTGAAAGGCCTGTTTTGTTTTTACCTTTCACCGCTAAAGCGTACTTTTGATGCCAATGGCCCCAGGTAAAAAACTTTATTTCGCTTCTGATTTTCATTTAGGCACAGGCAATTACGCTAACAGCCGCGAGCGCGAAGCGCGCCTGGTGAGCTGGCTGGATATAATAAAAGCCGATGCTGCCGAAGTTTTTTTAATGGGCGATGTTTTTGATTTTTGGTTTGAATATAAAACGGTGGTGCCTAAAGGGTATATCCGTTTTTTAGGTAAACTTGCGGAGTTGGCTGATGCCGGGATAAAAATATACCTGTTTAAAGGCAATCATGATATGTGGATGTTTGATTACTTTGAAAATGAACTGAATGCCACAATTATTAGTGATGAACTGGAGATAGAACGCAACGGCAAACGTTTTTACCTGCATCACGGCGATGGATTAGGGCCGGGAGATACCACCTATAAAATTTTAAAGACGATATTCCGCAGTAAAGTATGCCAGTGGCTGTTTGCGCGTATACATCCTAACTTAGGTGTGGGGATAGCTAATTATTGGTCGAGGCATAGCCGCATTGCCGGTGACGCCAATAGTAAAAGCGAGCACAAACATTTTGGCGAGGGGCGGCTGGCAGTTTATTGCCGCGAATTGCTTAAGACCAAATTTTACGATTACATAATATTTGGCCACCGGCACTTACCAATTGATGTGCAGGTTGGCGAACAAAGCCGCTATATTAATCTTGGCGAGTGGGTAAACTATAATACTTATGCGGTTTTTGATGGCGAAGAACTAACGTTGCACAGGTTTGAGCATGCAAGCGCGGGCTAAACACAGAAAGCTTTGTATTGGCAAGTTAAAGTCATTTTCCTTCTCATAGGTTATTCCACGTTAAGCTTTATCCTTAAAAATCCGTATTTTTGTGCGCTTTTAAAGCAAGGCTATTAATATGGCCTTATTGATTTAATATAATATGTTAGAGAAATTAGAATTAATATTTCAACGCTGGAAAGACGTGGAAGCTGAATTAAGCAGCCCTGATGTGATGGCTGATATGAAGCGTTTTGCCCAGCTAAATAAAGAATATAAAGACCTGGCCAAAGTTGTTGATGAGTATAATATCTACCGCAACATCATGAGCAATATAGATACCAATAAAGATATATTAGCTACTGAAAAGGACGAAGAATTTCGTGAAATGGCAAAAGCTGAACTGGACGAATTATTGGTGCAACAGGAAGAAAAAGAGGAACAGATACGCCTGATGCTAATCCCGAAAGACCCGGAAGATTCAAAGAACGCCATTGTTGAGATACGTGGCGGTACAGGTGGCGACGAAGCCTCGATATTTGCCGGCGACCTTTACCGGATGTATATGCGCTATTGCGAAAAACGTGGCTGGAAAACCGAACTGGTTGATTATACCGAAGGCACAGCTGGCGGTTATAAAGAAATTGTGTTTAATGTTATTGCAGAAGATGCTTACGGAACATTAAAATATGAATCGGGTGTGCACAGGGTACAACGTGTGCCCGATACTGAAACCCAGGGACGCGTACATACCTCCGCAGCATCTGTAGTAGTATTGCCTGAGGTAGATGAATTTGATATTGTATTAAACCCCGCCGATATACGCAAAGACCTGTTCTGTTCTTCGGGACCGGGCGGACAATCGGTAAATACCACTTATTCGGCAGTAAGGTTAACACATATTCCTTCGGGTTTGGTGGCACAGTGCCAGGATCAGAAATCGCAATTAAAAAACTTTGATAAGGCTTTAGCCGTGTTACGTTCAAGGGTGTACGAAATGGAACTACAAAAACACCTGGAAGAAGCATCCAAAAAACGTAAAACCATGGTGGCTACCGGCGACCGATCAGCCAAAGTACGTACTTATAACTACCCTCAAGGCCGGCTTACCGAGCATCGTATAGGGTTGACCATTTATAACTTATCCGAAGTGATGAACGGTAATATCCAGGAAATTATGGAAGCCCTGCAATTCGCTGAAAACGCCGAGAAGCTGAAAGAAGGAACTGTGGTTTGATTTTTTGATATGCAGATATGCAAATGTGCAGATGTGCAAATGATTTTTACATTTGTTTTCTTTAACATTTATCCAGCATCTGCACATTCACGCATCTGCACATCTGCATATCTTTTACATTTATCATAATTCCCTTTTCATCTCATTTTCATAAAGTCAGGCTACTTTTACTTTTAATGTAGGCGGACTCTGTTTTTTGCTGTCAGGCAACTAAATAGCGCTTTCAGCAGGTATTAGTATTAATAGCTATTAATTATCGGATCATGCTGGCTCTAAAAAAGGTTTTAGCAAATAATTTAACTGTTTTCAGGCGTGAAGTGCGGTTAATGGGAAACAAGTTTGAAATTGGGATAGTAGGAAACGACCCTGTTTGGGCCGGCGAACGTATCAACAGCGCTATTACAGAAATTAACCGGGTTGAAAAACTATTAAGTACCTTTAGCGAAGACAGTGAGATCAATGCCATAAACCGCAATGCAGGTATAAAACCTGTAAAGGTTAGCGCCGAAATTTTCAGGCTGATAGACCGTTCCATGCAAATATCCGAATTGACCTATGGCGCTTTCGATATTACCTATTACTCAGGCGATAAAAATACTATTAGCAATGATGCTGATACAGCAGTTGCATCATACACCATAAATGCAGTTAATTATAAGGATGTATTGCTTGATACCAAATTAACTACGGTATTTTTAAAGGAAAAAGGAATGCGTATTGGCTTTGCCGCTATTAGCAAAGGCTACGCTGCCGACAGGGCCAAATATATATTACAAACCGAAGGCGTTAGCAATGGCGTTATTAATGCAGGTGGCGATTTGCTTACCTGGGGCCGCCAGCCTGATATGGAACCATGGACGGTTGCCGCTGCTGACCCAACTCAACTAACCCAACCATTTGCTGATCTGGATATAAGCGATATGGCAATTGCCACATCAGTTAATGCCGAGAAATATGCGAGCATCAATGATAAAAAACTAAATGCCCCGAAAGCTAAAAACGGATTTACATTAAGCGAGATTAACAGCGTAACCATACTAAGCCCTACTGCCGAATTTGCCGACGCTATGGCCACCCCTGTTATGACCATTGGTGTTAACGCGGGTATATATTTAATTAATCAATTAAACCAGATAGGTTGTGTAATTATTGACGACCATAATCGTATATATCCTTCAAAAGGTATCAACATAGCCTGATTTAGGCAAAATCATTTAAATTAGCACTATATCTTTTATGCCGGTACCGGGATAGTGTTAACAGCGCTTCAAAAACCCTATTTATTATAAACTATAAATACATTGTTATAAATTAAACTGCTTGCCGGCAGTAACCTTTTTAACTAACTGATATTTGAAAAAAGTTTTACAAATTTCTCTTCCTCAATGATAAAGCGGTTTGTGTATATTGTATTGATGTTGATATTTGCACCGGCCTTATCATCTGCTAAAATAAAATATGGCCATAGCCTTGTTAGGGGCTATGCTTTGCATTTTATTGTAGCTATACAACAGCCGCAAAAAGATACCGTTAATTTAAAAAAACGCCAGCAGGAAGAAGACAAGAATAAGATAAAAGAAATATCAAAACCTAAACGGCAATCAAAACCCGAGAAAATAGACGAGACAGATAACACGCAGGGCCAGAAAGCAAAAGCCAAACCGCCACGCCAGCGACGGCCAGAAGGTTTGGAGCGCCCGCCCGAAATACCCAGAAGAAATGGCAACTAACCTGTTCAATAAATAGCTGATATTAAATTAAATGAAAAGCCTTAGGATACTACTTTTTCTTATAATAGGTAACGTTGCAAATACAGCAATGGCGGCAGGATATTTTGCACGCGGCGCCGGTTACCATATGCTGGGTGATACCGATACAGTTATCAGAAAACGGTCGCTTTCTGTAGGTATTAGCTATGGGAGCGATGCTTTATTTTTTGGCCGTACCGACCCCATCAGCTATCCGTTTATGTCAACTGATGTGGTATACAATACAAAGGGTGGGTTTTTTGTTTACGGTTCGGCGTTAAGGCTGCTGGGTTACCGTACTTTTGTTGACGAGGTTGACCTTGGCGGCGGATATTTATATCATCCTTCAAAAAAATTCTCAGGGTCCATATCGTATAACAGGTTTATTTTTAATAAAGAGGAACGAATTATAGAATCGGCCACATCAAACGATATTAACTTTAAAAACGCTTATAATTTTAAAACTTTTAAATCAACCGTGCTATTAGATTACCTGTTCGGTAAATCAAGTGATTTTTTTATGACGTTCACGCAGTCAAAATACATTGAAACTAAATGGAATGTTTTTGATGATAAGGATTACCTTTCGTTCGACCCCGCGGTAAGCGCTATTTTTGGTACACAAAATTTTGTGCAGCGCTACTCGTTAGATCATGAAGACAGGCTGAATGCCGATAATATATATCGTTTTGGCCCCAATGCGCCATACAGCCGTAATAATGGACGTTTTAGCATATTAAACTACAGTTTTAAAATACCGGTAGCTTATAACAGGCCACATTATACTTTTGAGTTCTCCTATAAATATTCTATGCCGGTTAATGTTGAGGGTGCTTTAGAGAATAAGAATGAATCTTTTTTTAATTTAACATTTTTTTATGTGTTTTATTGAGGCTGTATGAATGTTTTAATAATAGAGGATGAACAAGCATTGGCGCACGAGCTGGAAATATTTCTGAGCAACCATAACTATATAACGGAATTATGCTATACTGGCCGTTCAGCATCTGAGAAAATAGCAATAAACCTTTACGATTTTATTTTAATTGATCTTGGCCTGCCAGATTATGATGGGCTCGATCTTCTTAAAGAAGCTAAAAAAAATAATTCTGACGCGTCATGTATAATTTTAACTGCGCGGGCTGAAGTTTACGACCGGGTGCGCGGTCTTGACCTGGGGGCTGATGATTACCTGGCCAAGCCATTTTCGTTACTGGAGCTGCAAAGCCGGATGCAGGCTATATTGCGGCGTAAGTTTGGCCTTAAACAAAGCATTGTTGAGCTGGGCGATTTTTTAATAAACCTTACAGACAGGGTTATTACCTATCAGGACAGTACAGTGGGTACTATAACCAAAAAGGAGTTTGACCTGATAGCTTATTTAATTTTACATAAAAACCGCACACTTACACGAACGCAGCTAAGCGAACATATATGGGGAAGCATTATTAATGATGATTATGACTCAAACTATATTGACGCCCATATTAAGAATATCCGCAAAAAATTAAACATATACGCGCCCCCTGATTGGCTGGAGACGGTGCGTGGACTGGGGTATAAAATAAAGATCAACGCATAGCATTGAAATTAAATACAAAACTCACGCTGTTTAATGCCTTGTCAAAACTGGTAATAGTGATCCTGTTTGTATCGCTGCTACCAATGCTTATCCGTAACATTAACCAAAACTTTACCGACTACAAGCTTCAAAAGCAAAAAAGCAAGATACTCCGTATCATAAAAACATCAGGCATAAAAGAAAACCAATATGCTACCTATTCGCCGTTAAAAGAGGAGTATTATAGCCTTGATGAAGATTCATTAAAAGAACGGCTGGATACCATACAAAATGAAAAACGTAAAATTGAAGGTGACACCATAGCGTATAGAATACTCAGCTATAATTTTAAAGTAAATAAAAAAAACTACCTGCTTGAAATTGGCAAGAGCATAGATTCCATTGACGAAACAACCACACCTTTACAAAACGTTGCTTTTGTGGTATTGGTGGGTATGATATTGCTGACAATTTTGGCCGATATGCTCTATACAAACCGCGTATTAAAGCCATTGGGCCTCATTATTAAAACAAAATTAATAGGCCATACATTCCCCAAGTTCGGCTCCTATAAAAAAGTTAAAACCAGCACGTCCGATTTTCAATATCTTGATATAAGTATTCATAAAATGATCGTGGCCATTGAGGCCGCTTTTCAGAAAGAGCGGGAATTTATCTCGAACGCTTCGCATGAGTTAATGACGCCGATATCCATTCTGCAATCAAAAATTGAAAACATGTTTGACCAGGAGGATATTGCTGATGAACTTAAAGTGCGCTTGCTGGAGATGCAGAAAATACTAAACAGATTAAAGAGCATTACAAAGACTTTGCTGCTGATATCGCAAATTGAAAATGAACAGTTTTTAAAGGAAGATACAATTTTGGTTAGTGAATTGCTGCAGGAGGTTTATGATGAAATTTCTATCCGCTTGTCTGAAAAAAATATCAATCTTAATATCGTTGCTGCCGAAGATGTCACTTTGATAAATATCAATAAGTTCTTGCTGTTCAATTTAATATTTAACCTGGTAAATAATGCTATTAAATACAACAGGCAGGATGGCGAGATAGAAATTACCGCCGAAAAGAAAAACAATACCTTGATCATCAATATAAAAGATACTGGAATTGGCATTAGTAAGGAAGATATGCCCTATATATTTAACCGGTTTAAAAAGCTAAAGCAATCATTGCAGCAGGATAGCTTTGGATTGGGGTTGCCTATTGTAAAATCAATAGCCGAGTTCCATCATATTAAAATTGATGTGCAGTCTGAAAAAGATGCAGGGAGCAATTTCAGCCTTATTTTTCCCGCCGATCTGATCGGGTAAATAATTGCATTTTGTCCGCTAAAAAGAAGCAAAAAATTTATATTATTATTAAACCATTTCAACAGGAAATCGTCTAATAAATGCTAAGCAAAGTAAAAGTTTCTGCGTGTAATACTTTATAGCCTAAAAATCTGTTATTATTTTTTTAATTACTATGAAAAAGTTATATAAATATGCCTCCGGTTTATTGTTAACCGGGGCTTTGTCGGTAATGGTGTTAAATGCTGATGCACAGCGCGGTGGCGTGCATGCAAGTGTGGGTGGTGGTTTTCGTGGTGGCGGCGGTTTCCGCGGTGGCGGCGGCTTTCGTGGAGGTGTTGGTTTCCGTGGCGGCGTCGGCTTTGGTTACAGGCCCGCGTATGGGTATTTAGGTTATCCATCGCTTGGATTTTATTTAAATGCACTTCCTTTTGGCTACTATCCTTTTTATTTAGGGCCATCTCTTTATTATTATGCTGATGGTATATTCTATCGCCCGTATGATAGCGGGGGATATGTAGTAACTGCTCCGCCTATCGGCGCGGCTGTTCCAAAATTGCCTCGCGGGGCTAAATCTATCATGATAGATAATCAGCAGTTTTTTGAATACAACGGCGTGTATTATAAATCTATAGTTAATGATAAAGGCGAAACCGTATTTGTTGTAGCCGGCAAGGATGGTGTTTTAAATACCGACGATGCCAATGGTAATAACGCTGCTCCTGTAGTTGCGCCGCCAAAGGTTGGCGATATAGTAAATAATCTGCCTGATA
>Ga0206923_1026_pt2 | contig 31802 bp, 29 predicted proteins | sample Alteio_BWOrgHeat_64_FD_152961 | JGI IMG/M metagenome (GOLD analysis project Ga0206923, IMG submission 152961) | Enriched cells from forest soil in Barre Woods Harvard Forest LTER site, Petersham, Massachusetts, United States -... | ecosystem: Environmental > Terrestrial > Soil > Temperate forest >...
CATCAAATCGTTTGTTCCGGTTCACCAAAGAAGGGGCAATAATCCGAAGCGTTTTAAGCTGATTGCCGCGGACATCGAGATAAAAGACTTCGTTTTCTTTGTAATCACCTTTGCCCTTCGGGTCGATGAAAAGATGAAAGGGGCGTCTTCTTTGGACCGCTTTTTGGCACGCGTTCCCTTTTTTCGCTGCATCCTTGTCAGGGCTCCCCATCAAAATCGAAAGGCTTTCGCCAGGTTTCATTTCGATGGGAAGGGTAAATTCGAAGGAAGGAGTTAAGAGCTGAGGTTGCTCGACTTCGACCGCATTCAATATTTTGCCGCCGGGGAGTTCGGCCCAGATCAAATTCGATTTATCTTTTAAATTGGTTTGGGGGATTTGCCAATCGATGGGACGTCCCTTGCTCTGCAAATCGAAACGGAGCTTGGTCCCTTTGGGAAGATGCGCAGCAGTCGTGTAAATGAATTTCCAGGTGTGGGTATCTCCAGCCAGAGCGGCATTCGGTTCGCAATAGCAAATCGATCGGCGCATTAAAAAACTCCTCTAAATGAAGCCCTCATTTTGCAGAAGAGAGCATTGTTTTGCAAGGGCTAAGAGACAGACTTCATCTCAATGGCGGTAGGGAAGAATATTTTTAAGAGTCTGGAAGTTTTACCGCTCTTGGAATGATCTTGATCTTTTTGATCGACCTCTCGTTCGAGGAGAGGACTTCTAATTCAAAATCGTCATGGGAGAGGCGCCATCCTTTGCTAGGGATCGTGCCGGCACAATGGAAAACGTAGCCGCCAATCGTCTCGTATTCAGGATTTTCCGGGATGCGAACGCCGATTTGATTTTCAATATCGATGATGCTCATTTTTGCATCGACGACCCAGCCCCCGCTAGGAATTTCCCAAAATTGCTGATCCTCCCCGATATCGTATTCATCTTCGATTTCTCCAACGAGTTCTTCGAGAATATCTTCAATGGTCACGATCCCTTCCGTTCCGCCATATTCATCCACAATGATGGCCATATGGATCTGCTTATTGCGGAATTCTTGCAAAAGGATAGCGATCTTTTTATTTTCGGGGGCGTAGAGGACCGGTTTTGCGATCGTTTCGAGAGGGGCGTTTAAATCTGGGCTAGGGGCGGCGAAGCATCTGAGCAGGTCTTTATACAGAACTACCCCTAAAATTTGATCGAGGGTTTCTTTGTAAATAGGGATTCGGCTGTAGCCTTCTGCGGCAAAAAGCTGCGCCGCTTCGCGGATAGAAGTATCGGCAGCCAAGCTGAATATGTCGACGCGGGGCACCATGATCTCTTTAGCGACCCTTTCTTTAAAATTAACAAATGAGCTGATCAATTTTTGATCGCTTGAATCGAGATGCTGCTGAAGCTCTGATTCGCGGATCATCTCCCTCAATTTTGACTTGTCAGTTAAAAGCTCGGCGGATTCCTCTTCCAGATGCACTTTGCGTAAAAGACCGCGAGTCAATTGGAGGAAAAGCCCAACGATTGGAAAGAGAAGGAGAAGAAAAAAAGAGGCGAAAGGGGCCGCGATTTTTAGAAGGGGTCGGCTCCAAAGGCTGGCGAGAAGCCGTAGAATAAAATCGAGGATCAAGGCAATGGCGATGATGGATCCTCCTACAGCCAGCAGCGGAGGCCAATCTTCAGCCGAAGGAGAGCTATCGAGGACATGATGCAGGCCGGGCAAGGCAGAAATTAAAAAAAAGAACGAAGAAGTGGCATAGGCGAGTTCGTAGATGTGTTTGCTGATCGAAATGCAGAAATAGAGATTTTCCCATTCATGTTTATGAGAGAGGCGTTTTAGGATAGGCCGGAAGAAAAAAAGAGGGGCATTCGATGAACGGAAAAGTTCTTTAGATTTGAATTTGCCCAATCGCAATAGAGCCGTGCTGCAGGTAGTGAGGATCAGGGACGCAAATAAGAAAAGAAGAGGCAATATAGGGCTTTCTAATAGAAAATTCATCATTTGGGCTGAATTGAGGTAATGGCTATTCCTAGCTTGTTGAGATGACGCATACAACTTTTTTCTTTTTTCCGCATGATTCTTCTCGCTTTTTCTTCCAAATCATCAAATCCCAACAAATGGAGCAGGCCGTGAACGACATACAGAGTCAGCTCTTCGTAGGGATCCAGTTTTCGTTTGCCGGTATAGGCAATAGCAGCAGCCGGACAGACGAAAATTTCCCCGAGATGCTGATTGTCGATCGGGAAAGAAATACAGTCAGTGGGAGCGGGGTCTTGGAAGAATCGTTCGTGGAGCTCAGAAATTTTTTTTTCAGTCACAAAATAGATAGAGAGTTCCTCGCAGGAAATATGCAAATATTCAAGAATGGCCCGCATTAACCCACGGACGGAGTTCTTGGATATGGAGATTGCTTTTTGTTGGTTATAAATGTGTATTTTCATGGAAGAAGGAGCCAATTTATATGGCTCCAAATTGGCTTAAAAGCATCAAGCGGAAGGGGTCTTTGGAAGGCCAGTAACTTTTTTATTTTGGCCGTCTACCCATCTGCCTAGTTTGCGCAGCACATCGACTCTTTCAAATCTTTTGAGCACGTTCCTTTTTTTCGCGCCTTTGCTGCTTTTTCCGTAACTTGCGTGTCTTGTCATAGGTGATTATCCAATTTTGGGTATGAATCTGTTAGGAGTTGAATCTGCCGCTAGGGCATTTTCATGGTTTTTAAACCCGTTTTCCAAATTGTCCTTTTTCGGTCCCGTTTTAGGGGCGGGAGGGCGCGGTCTGCGAGGCGATAGGTGCCGCTTTTTCCCTTGTTTGCTCATCCGTGTCATCGTATTGCTCCCATTGCATGGTAAAAGAGGAAATTATAGAGATTTGATGACTATCGGGCAAGGGGAATTCCCGCTCTGCCAACGTCATAGCATTAAAAATAATTTTTGAATTACGGTGATAAAACCACCGAGCTGCGAAAACATTAATGCTCAGCCGCCGATTGAAAATAGAGATAGTGGCTATCTGGCTTCGATGAGATAGCCTGCTTGTTTATAGGCATCGAAACGGAGAGAGGAAAGATTTTTTTTATTTGGGCTGGTCAAGTCTTCAAATTCATAAATGATCCGAAAAGGGCCCTCGATCAATAGAGGCGTAGGGCAGAGGTTGAAGGCGATCCTTGATCCGTTCACATTTTTTTTGACTTTCGAGATGGCAATTAAATCCTTTACAGGGTCGTCCGAGGCAACGTGGGGAAGGAAACTCGTTGCGGGCAGTTTCCAGAGCAATTCATCTACAAATTGCTGAGAGCGGGCGTCTTCGACAAGGATTAAGATGTGTTCCTTTTTTTCAAAGTGGGATTGTGCGGTTTCCGCGATCCGTTTAAGTTTAATCGAAATCTCCCTGACTTGAAAGAATACGATTCTGGTGAGCGGGGCTTCAAGAGAATTCATCGGTAATTTTTGCTTCCATTTCTCTTTCGGGAACGATCATACCGCAAGAAACCAAGAATTTAAGCACTTCTTCGTTCGACATGTCAATTTCATAAACATCTTTTTCGGGAACTAAAAACAGAAATCCCGAAATCGGATGGGGCGCAGTCGGCGCAAAAACGGATACAAGAGGAGTTTTTACCTTTTGCTGGCATTCCTCAGCCACCTCTCCTGCTTGAAATCCAAGGCAAAAATTCGGACGGCAAGGAAATGGAACCATCACAGGCCTTTTGAAAGCTTTTTTTCCATCGGTGGAAAAGAGAGCGTTAAAAACATCTGCGCTTACTTTGTATACGGTTTTAACGAAGGGAATGCGCGAAATAAGGCTATTCGTCCATCCGATCAAATTTTTAACCACCAGCCATCGGGTCACAATCCCAAGTACGAGGATGAAAATGCAAAGAAAGATCAATGCGAACAGACGGGAAAGAAATAGGGTGAATCCTTCCGGAAGAACGAAAGGGAGTTTTTCCTGAATGAGTGAGACAATAGGGCCTACGATATTGACGAAAGGAGCAGTGAACAAATCGAACAGAAAAAAAATCACCATCAATGTAAGTACGAGCGGCAATAAGAGGACGAAACCCGTCAGCAAGTATTTTTTCATTGGGAATGTCCCTGTTTGTCGGGTTGGATCACTGCACAGGAAACGACATACTTGATTGCATCTTGCGTTTTCATATTGAGATAGATCAATTCAGATTTGCGTGAAATGACCAGAAAACCGGTCGTCGGGTTAGGGGATGTGGGAATAAAAACAGAAATCATCTCTTCGTTCTGGGTATCGCTGCACGTTCTAGGCGCTTGTCGGGCGATCAAGCCGATGCAGTAGCATCCTGGATAAGGAAAAGGGAGCATAACGACTTGTTTAAATGAATTTTCCGATGAGGAGAACAGCGCTTTAACGATTTCTTTCGAGGTTTTATAGACTTTGTTCACAAGAGGGATTTTATGGAGAAGACGATCTCCGAAGCTAATCAGTTGTTTGAAAAAGTACTTTCTGGCGATGAATCCCAAAATGAAAATGATTAGAAACAGGCTGATCAAAATGAAAATCTGGCTGATTGTCCGGATGGCTGTTTCGGAAATGATTACGCCCTGAGACCCTCTGAATAATTTATGCATCAGAGACGTGACTATACCTAAGAACGGTTTGGTCAGAAAATGGATGACGAAATGGACAATCCAGATTGTGACTGCCAATGGCAATAGGGTCACTAGGCCGGTTAAAAAACATTTTTTCATTAATCTCATGATGGAGCGGAGGGGAAAAAAAGGCAAAGGCAAAGAAAGGCTAAGGGCTAAAGGCTAAGGGCTGCGGAATCACGGAGAAAGCCCGGGGGCTTTCGCAGTGCGGAGCAGGTGAGCGAAGGCGAACTGGGGATTGTCGGGGCAAAGCCCCAAAATTATGAATTATGAGGGATGAACGATGAAGGTCGGGGCAATGGCCCCCGCACCCAAGAAAAGCTAGTGGTTAGAGTTTGCCGTAAAATATAATGCATTTAAGCTAAATGGCTTAGGTATTTAAAGGATCTTAAATATAAGGGAATTAGGTAGTTAAGTTTTTATTTGAATTTTTAAAATTATTTAGATATAATTAAGAAAGGATAAATAAAACATAAACAAAGGGATTAGGTTATGGTTCAATCAGTAACAAGTACAGGTTCAAATCCATTAAATCAGTTAAATGACGACAGCAGCTTTACTTATCAGCAAGCGGAACAAGCAGAACAAAATTTATTGGCATACATTAAGAATAATAACATTGCTCCAAACAGCGGACTCGGGAACTTAATTGAAAAGATTTCAATTGTTTTACAAATGCAACTTCAAAATCCCAACAGTTTTGATGGCGCGGCGTGTTTAGCGGAGATACAAAATCTTCTTTCAGGAGATGAAAATGGTACAGATGTCTATTTGTCGTCGAATAATGATCTGACTCAACCTTTGCTCAATAGTCAAAGCCAAATTCAAGCGATGATCACTGCAATGTTCCAAGGCATTCAGCCATCACCTAGCATTACGGTTCCTGCTCCTACGATTGGCGATATTACTAAGCTAAATATAGAAACGGAAATCATGGGGATTCAGCTTACTCCTCCTGGACCAAATACTCTAAATACTCCTGATAACGACTTTGAAAAGGCATTAGCTGCAGCTGCTAGCCAGATAAACAGCGATACATCTCAATCGGATCTTTATAATTTGTTAAAAGGAATTCCGACAGAAGGTGTAGACCCATCGATCGTGAGCTGGTATAATTCTTTACTCGCTGGTTTACAACCTAGTAAGTAATTAAAACTGAAGTTATTCAAGATTTAATTTCTGATCGGGGACATATGTCCCCGATTTTTTTTTATTTGGAATCGATAGGGTAGAAGAGCGTCTTCACCTGCATAATCGATGCCGATTCTTGGACCTGCGAGAATCTTTTCAGGACTTATCTTTACTCCCCTATCAGATTTAAAGTAAATGACTTAAAGTTTTTTAGGTTTTAAATATAAGGGAATCAGGCATTTAAAATTTTATTTGAATATTTTAAATTATTATAATGTAATTAAGACAGAATAAATATAAACAAAAAGAGATTTGATTATGGTTCGATCAGTAACAAATTCAGGTTCAAATCCAATAAATCCATCAAATAACGGCAACAGCATTACTTATCAGCAAGCAATGCAAGCATTAGGCAATTTGCAGTCATGGATGCAAAAAAATCAAATAGATCCAGATAGCGGTACGGGACAGTGCTTTAATAAATTAGAGCAATATTTCGATTCCCAGCTAACTAAGGGACCATCGAATTTTAATGGATCCTCTTTCTTACAAGGGCTTCAAAATTTGATTTCTTCTTCCAATTCCCAAGGACAAGATATTTATTTCAGTTCTAACACTGCCACCACGTACAGTTCTCCTATGCTAGATCAAAATACACTTCAAAATATGTTCAACGCCATGTTTGCAGGCATGTCAACTAATTTTACCATTCCTGATGAGACGGACGGCGATCAGGCATTGCAGATGTACATGCAGATGACTGATGATATCGGGGGAAAAAATGTCCCTCAAGACGTTTTACAATTTCAAGATGAAATAGCTAAAGCAATTGATGATGCAAGCTGGACCTTGAATAGCTCCACCTCTAAATCGGATCTTCTCGCTGCATTGCAAGGCATCACTCCGCCATCGGATATGCCCCCTGCTGCACAAGCCGATTGGACAAATTTGCTAAACTTTTTAAAATCCTAAAATTATAAAATGTTTTCCTTAAGGGCATGCCCTTAAGGAATTCCCACTTGTCGGGGACATATGTCCCCGATTTTTTTTATTTGGAATCGATAGGGTAGAAGAGCGTCTTCGCCTGCGTAATCGATGCCGATTCTTGGACCTGCGAGAATCTTTTCAGGACTTACCTCTACTCCGCTTTCAGCGATCCAAAGGGTAGAGCTGTTTAACGCCATGCTTCTTTGTTTTAAAGTAACGCCAAGAGCTTGAGTAACGGCCCCTGGTCCATTGCTCAATGTTTTATCGATTTGTTTCTTGTTGCGTCTTAGATTCATTGTTTCGATGCCCCATATCGGTTCGATGGCGCGGATCAGAACTCCTTGCGGATCTCCTTCTTCCCCAGTAATGGCATTCAATAAATAATGGATTCCATAACAAACGTAGACATAAGCTATTCCTCCCGCTTCGTACATGACCTCATTTCTAGCTGTGCGTCTGTTGTTATACGAATGGCTGGCCCTGTCACAGATCCCCGTATAGGCCTCTGTTTCTATGATAATTCCCCCGGTTAAACACCCGTCGATTTCAGTTAACAGGGCTTTTCCCAATAAACCCCTTGCAACCGAAACCGTATCCGATTTCCTATAAAAGGATAACGGCAGACATTTTTTTGGAATTGCTTGCATAAGGATTTATATTTTTTGAGGAAGACTTATTTAGCCTTAGATTTTTCTTGGGTGAGGGGGCTTCGCCCCGACCTTCATCGTTCATCGTTCATAATTCATAATTTTCGGGGCTTTGCCCCGAGCCCTCTCTTAACGGCTTTGATATCAGGCGATGGGACAAGCGCCCATTCCGATTGAAGCAGGATGTAGTCGATCTTATCGAGTCTTACGTGGATTGTTTGTCCGGCTGTATACGTAATCCCGGAGCGCCTTCCCCGGAAGGTCATCCTTGCGGGATTAAATTCGAAATAATCATTTCCGATTTTGGATACATGGATGTTCCCTTCCAGATCGAATGCGGGAACTTCAAAGAAGAGGGCAAAAGGTTTTACGCGTGTGACGATGGCAGGGTATATCCGGGTTGGATCTTCCTTAAAATGCGTATTGGCGAGCCGGAGTTTTTTGAGCAGGACAACAGAGCTTTCGGCGCGGAAAGAGATTCTCTCTTTTTCCGAGCAGGCGGTTGCCACGCTATTGACATCTGCCGAATCGGGCAATTCATCGAATAAAAGGCGTTGGATGATGAGATCGGTATAGCGGCGGATGGGGCTGGTAAAATGGCAATAATGCTCGAGCGCAAGCCCATAATGGCCGATATTGTCCGAAGAGTAGCAGGCGAGGCGCATACTGCGGATAAAGCTGACAGAAAGCTGGGGCAATAGAGGGGATGTTTTCGCTTCTTGAAAAAGCTTCTGGATGTCTTTATGGGTCGGGCTTGCAGGCAATGAAAATCCAAGAGATCGGGCAAAGGTATAGAAATCCTGGAAAGATTCAGCCGTAGGGGATTCATGGACGCGGTAAATGAGAGGCTTTCCCTTTTTCGCTAAATGGATAGCGACCAGTTCGTTCGCTTTCAGCATGAATTCTTCGATCATCTGGTGGGTGATATCGTATTCGACCCTCTCAATTTTAAGCGGTTCTCCTTTCTCATTGACGATGACGACATCGTCAGGCATGGCGAAATCGATGCTGCCTCTTTCCATCCGCTTTTGTTTGAAGAGATTGCAAAGCTCGACCATGAGGTTCAGAAGAGGAGCGTGAGGGCTTTTTTTCTTGTTTTGCAAGACTTGAAAAGCCTCTTTGTAGGTGAACCGTTTTTGGCTTTTAATGCAGGAGCGGTGGATTTGATAGTCGACCAGGTTGCCCTGCGCATCGAATTCGGCCAAAACGGATTGGGTGAGCCGTTTCACTTTCGGCTTTAAACTGCAAAGTTCATTCGACAGCTCTTCGGGAAGCATGGGGATGCATTGCCCAGGAAAATAAGTCGAATTGCAGCGGAGCAAAGCTTCCGCGTCCAGATGAGTGTCCGGTTTGACATAATGGGAGACGTCGGCAATATGGACTCCGAGCAGATAATGGCCCTGTTCCACCCGCGTCAAAGAAATGGCGTCGTCATAATCGCGGGCGGTATCGGGATCGATCGTTACGCATTCCCAGTCGCTCAGATCGGTGCGTCCCTTCATATCTTTGGCTGTCACTTTATTTCCGTACTCTTTCGCCTCATCCAAAGCTTCTCTGGTAAAGCCGTCTGGAAGTTCGAATTCTTCTACCGCGGCCTTGATATCTACGGATGGATCGGAAATATGGCCGATAAAACGGGATAGTTCTCCCTCGACAATATCGTCGGCATTGCGCCATTCCTTCACTTTGCAGATGATCCGGTCTCCCTCTTTTAAAGCCGTCCCTTTCGCCTTTACGATGACCGGTTTGTCCTGTCCGAGAAGGGGAGCGTAAGCGATATAATGGCGGCCCGTTTTCCTCAAAATCGTCCCAGCCAAATGGGTGCGGCTCCGTTTCAAGATGGCGATGACTTGCCCTTCCGGTCCTTTCGCAGATACCACGGGATTGATTTCGATCTCCACCGTATCCCCGTCGACTGCGTCCATCAAAGAGTGTCTGGGAATAAAAACATCGGGGCCGTTCCCGTGCTTCACGAATCCGAATCCCTTGGGATGGACGCTGATAGGGCCTGTAGCTAATTCGGCGGTAGAGGGGAGTGAATAGTTTTGTCTTTGCAAAATGAGTTCTTTCTTTGACACGAGGTCGTTGAGGATTTCTTGGAAAAGAGGTTGATGCACTTCAGGTATTGCGAGAAGCTGGATCAGCTCGGATGAACTAGAAGGTTTATAGCGTTTGCCGTGAAGGAATTGAAGAAGGGTTTTGGTGAGGTTGCGAGCTGTTTTGTCCGCTTTGCCGGGTTTGCCGGTGGGTTGGCTAGCTGGTTTGCCAGTTTTTTTGTCTGCTTTTTTTCCGGCGGGGGTCCCTCTCCGTCTTTTAGTCATATCCCTCATGATAAAAAGACTTCTCATAACCTACAAGATTAATATGAGCCACGACCTAAAATTAGAGGGAACTCAGTAAGTTCCAGGTTATATGGGCCGCTAATGAGGCAGTGAAGCCGGAAGTGGCAAATAAAATTGAATTTTGGGGTTGCAGCATTAAGAGGCTTATTTTTACGGCAGTAGAACTACGGTTTAAATAACCGTTATCTGGATCGCTATTTGTAGCATGCCTCAAACTAAAATAAAGATTCGATCCTAAAATCGGCCATGCGGGGGAGGCCAAGCCTTTCGGCAGGAGCGCCGATTGGAGGATCGCAAGTCCATTTTGCAACAATCCTCTCATGGCAATTTCTTCAATGATAGGAGCTCTAATGACCGTTGATCGAATAATGCTGTGCAAGGTGTATTGCGATCGATTGGTCCTTATGGGTTCTTCGCGAATTCCCATTTTTTTTGCCGCGCATTTTGCAATGCGCTCTAGCAATAGAGATTCCAAAATAAACAAAACAAAACTTTCCAGTGAGGAATGGATCCCGATCCCTACCTGTCCGACCCAGTTTTGCGAACTATTTCGCCGCATCTCATCAAAGAGTCTTTGGCTGTCCAAGGCATGTACAAGGGTATTATTCAATAAAAAATCGACGATTCCTCTATTGAGATACGAATAATAGCTAAAAAGAAAAGCCAGAGCCATTAAAGGTTTCTGAACGACTCTTCTAATCGCATTGGATTGATCCATTTTTTTGTAATAGGAATCGATCTCTTTTTCCGATAGAACGCAACTAAATGCTTTTATCGAACAAGATTCTATTGACCGATTTAAATATTGGATCACATGGGAATCTTTGGCCGCTCCTTTTTGCAATGCGATTTGTTTGAAGTATTTGAGAATTGGATAGTCATTTTCAGGACGTAGAAATAAGCCCTTTTTCTGCGAAAACTTCCATTGAGCTGCAGTCAGGTGGCATATTCCATCGAAAATGGCCTTTTCAGGACTCTTGCTGTCCTCGCGGAGATCGTTCAAGACTTTAAAAAGAGCCGTCTCCATTTGAGACGCTTTTTCTTTTACAAAATAGGAATCGGTTAAATAAATGTAATCTCTTTCAGCTTGAGTAAACTGTCTCCCCTTTTCAGGGAAGGGGTGGGTTAGCAAGAAAACATTTACAGTTCTCTGGATTAGATCCTTCTCAGCGGGTGGAATAAATGCATCTTTTATACCGTAGAAAAGATCAAGAGCATAATTAAATGAAGTATTTGCTGTTTTGTTTGTTGTCATTTGTTTTTTTCGTTTTTTATGATTTTATTATAATTAATCTAATATTTCTAGTTTTAACAATTTCCTTGACAAATCTCTAATTTTAGAGATATAATTTATCCAAATGAAAAAAAATCTTGTTTCACTTCATTTTTATCCGATCAAAGGCTGCAAAGGGATTGCTCGCGACTCCCTATCAGTGAATCCAATGGGTCCGGAGATGGATCGGAGATGGATGATCGTCGACCCGAACGGCCGATTTATTTCGCAGAGGCAGGAGCCTCGGATGGCTTTGATCGGGACCCATCTTGAAAAAAAACATTTATCAATCGGAATTCCCAGCGAAACCGAATATCGGATCGCCATTTCAAATGAGGGATTGCGGAGCGAAGTCTCTATTTGGGACGATGTTTGCCTCGGGATAGATCAAGGCGATGAGATCGCTGGGCGATTAAGCCGCTTTTTGAATCGGGAATGCCGCTTGATCTTCATGCCCGATGATACGAAGCGGCCAGTGAATCCAAAATATGCAGGTCCAGAAAGTCAAGTAGGCTTTGCCGACCGGTTCTCTTTTTTGTTGATCTCCGAAGCCTCGCTGCAAGATCTGAACAGCCGATTGGAGCATTCAGTTCCGATGAACCGGTTTCGTCCGAATCTCGTCATATCGGGTTGCGGACCCTATGAAGAAGATACTTGGAAGCGGATCCGAATTGGAAACATTTTTTTTAAAATTGCAAAGCCCTGTTCTCGCTGCACGGTTACGACGGTCGATCAATCAACCGGGCAAAGAGGGGAGGAGCCTCTTCGGACTTTAGCGAGTTATCGGAAACAGGAAAAAGGAATTATGTTCGGACAAAATCTGGTCCACCAAAATCAGGGCGTTTTATCACTGGGAGACACTCTTGAGGTATTGGAATAGCTTCTAATCCTGTCCAAAGCAATGGCTAGAGTTTCTCCAAATCGCCCTTTTTGTTTGTTTGTCAGCCAAGACAGGATCTGATCTAAAGGCAGCCGCCGCATTCCAAAAAAAAGGAGAAATCCAATTGCCAAAGGCCGAAGGAGATGCCAGAGCAGAGAGGCGTAGTTTCCTTCCGCAAAAAATAACAAGAGTGCCGATAAGCCCACTGAACAGAGAAAAACGGGTTTGAGGAGTTGTTTGAGGGCGCCTTGAGCGGGAGAGGAGCGTTTTTTTTCACTTTGGGTGCACGTTAATTTAAGAAAAACACGTTCAAACCAAGTTGCTGGCAATTTCATGCCCATTGCAATAACGAGCAGCGTTTTGATGCAAATCAAACCGGCAATGCAATAGAGAAGGATTGCATCCGATCCAGGAAACAAAAGGGCCATTTCGTTAAAACTTCCAGTCAGATTTCCGGTTCCAAAAATCACTCCATACAAAAGAACCGGTTGGATGAAGGCCCAAAGGCTAGATAATATACCCCCTGATATTCTTCCCAATTGCGAATGTCCAAAACAAGCGGTCCCAAAACTAAAAAGCCACCCTTGCATCGCAATGGCGAGCATGGGAGTGAGTTTATTCCCTGCAGGCGAGAGGCATTTGAGGACCGCTGCCGCATTCGATATAGAAGCGGGCAAGAATCGGGAAGCTTCAAACCCTCCTTCCTTTGAGGCGCGCATCAAAATGAAAATTTGGTTCAATGAAAGAAGCTGCCCTCTTAAGGGCACGCGGGCGGCATGGAGAGCGCTCCCTAAGCCCAGCTCAGTAATTGCCAGCATTCCCGCATAAGCGCCGATTATATCGATTTGATGTTTCAATTTTTACTCATGCCTCGAGCGAAAGCGACGGCGACATTTTCCGAGGATCTATTGACGATTTTTACATTTCTCCATTCGACAAAGGAATCCTCCTTAATTTTTTTAATGAGGGTATCTGTAAAATCAGAATTAAAAAGTCCGCCCCACAAATGGAGTTCGCAATTGGACAAACTGGAAATCTTTAACGCCGTCGAGACCATTTCCCGAAGATCCTCGGCGATCCGGTTGAGAATCGCAAGCGCTGCAGCGTCTTTCTGAGCTGCTTTTTCAAAGACAAGCGGAGCTGCGCTTGCAATTTCTGACGGAGACATTTCTCCTGAATTTATCCGGACCGAAAGAGTCTTCAATTCTTTCACTCCAAAATGGTTCCGAAGGGCCACAGTCAATTGGGTGGAAGGGCCGTATCCATGTTCTTCTTTGAGAGCGGCTTGAAGCGCTTTAAGTCCCATTTGGTACCCGCTTCCTTCATCTCCTAAAATCCGACCCAAACCTCCGACTCGGTGCCGAACTCCGTTTTTTTCAGCAAAACAGACGGAGCCTGTCCCCGAAATGAGGACGATGCCATTGCCTTGAAGCAGCCGTAAAGCGAGCTCTCCATCGTTTTGCAGAATCAGCTGGTCTTTCTCTATCCCCAATTCATGAAAAAGCGAGGCTACGGCGCTCTTATTTTCCGGCTGAGAGACTCCCGCCATTCCAGCTACGATGCGGGACCTGTGCAAAACCGCCTCAACGTTTTCGCCATTCACTTGGATATTTTGGAAAAGATCTTTCAATACCGATTTCACACCATCCTTCTTGATCACGCTGATATTGGAAGGTCCAGCATGGATTTTATCAACCGCCACGCCGTTTTTGAAAAAGGGAATCGTTCTTCCTTGCCGGTCCAAAATCTGAAGTTCTGTTTTTGTCCCGCCGCCATCGATGCAGAATGTATAAGTATTCGGAATCAGGAAATCGAGCCGTTCCTGTTCGCTTGCTAATAAGTCGACCGCTTTTTGGAAGGATTCTGGACCGGGTTCTTTTTCCAGATGGAGAAGAGCGAGAACGATCTTTACTACAGATGGGGTATAAAGGCCTATCTCGGCAGCCGATTTTTTATAGGCGTTCGCATGGGTGATAAAATGATATAGATCTCGATCCGACCATTTCATCGGACGTTCCGTTTCGCTCCAAATCTCTTTGACCAAACGGATGCACCGGTCGATGAGTTTTCCATTGGATGCCCGCACATCGATCATTCTGTTCCCATGCACCTTGTTCATGAGGACCATGGAGCCGTTCGAGATCAGGTTCAAAATTTGTTTCAAGACGAGGGTTTCAACAATCCCGAGAGGATCGCTAGGAACATTTTCGACGAAGACGCCTTTTTCCGTCGAGGCGATGAGACCTCTAGAGACGGCGATCAATCCTGTTTCGGTCTCTTTCGAGGCGGCCTCGTTTAGCGCAGCAATAAGAGGCGCGGGGATTTCCGAGTTTTCGGATATTTTCGCGACCCCGATACATAGATTGCCTTTGCCTTGCCGATCGTCGCACTTTCCGCACTTGGCGATCCGAAATGATTCCGTATCGAGATCAGGCTCCCTTCCTAAAAGGGTTTTCCAAGCTTGGCTTTCATTTTGTCCGATCAGATAGGCGCTGAATTCTTCTTTTTTAAGATGAGATTCTCCTTCGCGCCGGATCGGATTTGTGGAGAAAGTAGGAGACGTCTCAGTCGCATCGATCAAAATTTCCCGAATCGTATTTTCGAGACCCGCAAACGTCACATATCCTTGCGCAGTTTCATCCCTCAAGCGCCTGAAATTGGAATTGGGATTGGAAAAAATGACCGTCTCTTTTCGGATCAACTGAGCGATTTCATCGAGGTGCTTTCTGACGAGGGCCGTCCCTTTTCGGATTTTATGGCCCATATCTGCAACTGAGTGCTCCCCAGAATGCCCAGAATCAAAAACTGTTTCCAATAAAGCCCCAAGACAAGCCTCGGCAATGCTAGCTCCTTGCAGCCGGGTCGAGCCGCCAATGGCTTGCGGTCCAATATCCAATTCGAGAGGGACGGCTGGATTGTTTGTCCTCTCAAAAAGCTTTTGCGTCCGCGGAGGGATTTCCTTGCTGTTATAAAAATAGAAGACTTTAGAGCCATTATTTGCGGCAAAATGGCCGCATCTTACATTGAAGGAGGCCGATCCGCTAGCCGATATCAGCAAAACCGCATCTTCAGGTTTTAAATGGAATGCCTCCAATGCTATTTCGCCGTCTCTTTCGGAATCCTCGAATCCCTCCTTAGCGCGGATGAGAGCCGAATCTCCGCCCGCGATGATGCCTCGGATCTGTTCTTTTGCCTTTGGATAAGCCAGTCCGCATTTGGCAGCCAGATCGATGGCTACCCGGCCGCTCGATCCAGAGCCGACGAGAAATAGCCGTCCCCCTTTTTCCAGTCTTTCTGCGATCTCAGCTGCCGCAGGTTCGAGAGTAGGCAGGAAACGCTCCAAACCTTCAGCTACCGCTTCATCTGCATCGAGCAGCAGCTCCAAACCTTTGACAAGATCCTTTTGCATGGTTTGGCTGAGCTGTTTCGTATGTGGATGGGATTGTTCTGTAGAGGCGCCGGCAAGAGAGAACTTCGTTTCGAATTGTTCGAAAGGGAGGCAGTCTGGCGGCAAATGACTTAAGGGAGATTTTTTTATAGAAATCTCTTCGTTCGACTCAGTGGAAAGATCTGTTCTGAAAGATCCGATTGCGGCCATATTTGACTCCGTTTAAAAAATGGCGTGGATCATACTCCGCGCATCTTTTTTTGCAACATCCCAAAATCCTGTTCTCTTGCTCCGCATTAAAAACATCCCCCTGATGTTTCCGCAGCTCTGTGGTGATTCGCTCTTTGGGGCCCGAAGGGGGCGCGAGTGAAAACCAAAAATTTGCTGCGAAGCCAACCCCGGGGTCCTCGAAGACGCATCGTCTTCGGGGTGGGGCGCAGGCAAAAACCAAGTTTTGAATTCATTTGTGTATAATGCCGATGACGTCGCCGGTGAAATGGCCATGGCAAAGGTCAGAGGGCTTGTCTCATCGCTTCTTCAAAAGTCAAACAGTTATGAGGAAAAAGACGCTGGATTTCCCGATCTTGAACCACGGACTCTACTTTCAAACTCTCTACCAGCGAGGAGGCAAGGGAAAAATTCACTTTTGTCACAAAATAAAGCCAATAGGAAGAGAGGTGGGGAGTTAGGACGGGAACAGTCAAAATCCATCGTCTTAAACCTCGTAGTTTTGCATAGGTGAGCAGCATCTCTTTAAAGGTTCTGATATCAGGCCCTCCAATCTCCAAAGTTTTATTAAATGCTTTAGGTTGATTGAGAACTTCGATGAGATAGTATAAGACATCAGATACAGCAATAGGTTGACAGCGGGTGTTGAGCCAACGAGGAGCGATCATAATGGGGAGCTTTTCGACCAAATCGCGAATGATTTTGAATGAAGCGCTACCTGCGCCGATAATGATGCTCGACCTAATGATCGTAATATTTGATGTCGAAGTCTTAAGGAGCTCCTCAATATGCAGACGAGAGCGGAAGTGCCCAGAGAGGGACGTTCCTTGATGCAAACCGCTCAAGTAGATGATCTGTTTTACGTTTGTATTTTCAATCAATGACAAGAAATTATTGCACGATTTTTCTTCTAGCTCCCCGAAGTGCTTTGGATCGTCTGACATGGAGTGTACAAGATAATAAGCTGCGTCCAGATCGCTCAATATTGGGAGCGATGATTTATCTAGAAGGTCGGCTTGTAAAAAAGTGACTTGAGTTTTGAATTTTGAAGGAATGGACAGGTTTTTTCCCTGGCGGGTTAACGCATAAACGTGGTGTCCCGCTTCAAGAAGAAGGGGGAAGAGCTGGCTGCCAATATAACCAGAAGCGCCAGTAAGCAAGATTTTCATAGTAATTTTATTCTATATCAAGAATATGAAAAAAAGAGAAACTCTGAGAGATGCAAATGAAAAACATCGGAGTTAAGTTATCAAGTTTATCTCGCGTCGGAAGAAAGTATTTGTACCGCGGAATCCTATTTTCATTGGACAAACCAATCAAATCTACCGCTAAAGGAAAGAAAATGATGGTTTTGTCAAGCAAATTGGTGAAGGGAGAGCGGAGGGTGAAATTGATTCATTTTGGCGCATTGGGTTATGGGCATAATTACAGTCAAAAAGCGAAAAGAAGCTATCTTGCCCGCAGCGCGCAAATCAGGAACAAGGCTGGACAACTGACAAAAAATGATCATTGGAGCGCGAATTATTGGGCTCGCAAGATTTTATGGCCCGCTAATAAACCTGCGCGAGGACCTAAATCTACTTGAAGTTTGGGCCAATCAAAAGGGCCGATCTCTATTATATTCATGCTAAGGTAATGATGATCTTTCAACTAAGTTTTGAGTTTAGACGACGAATTGATGGGGTAGTGTATTATTTTCATCCGTGTGATCCAATTGGTGGGAAACTCTCTTGGAAACGAGAAGATGACAACATTTGGATTACATATGTTGAAGGGTTCGGATGGGTTTGCATAGATACTGAAAAGGTTATTTGTGGGGTTCCTTGGACTGTTCCTCTAAATAAAATGGGAGAACTACCCCCAAAAGGAGAATGGATAAGCAAGAAAGGCGATAAATCTTATGTCTACGATCTTGTTTATTAAAGAAAGGCAATATTAATGTAATCTTGCCTTCTATAGATCAAAAGAGAGCGTTTAAAGGCTTTTCTTTTGAAGTAGCTTTAATGATTGTTGTGGGTGGATAATTCGCATAACCAGATCTCCTTTACGCCTCTCCTCGCTTCCTTCCTTGATCAATTGGATGAGTTCACTCGGAGTTAGTGCTGAATTTATGCTTAAGAGTTTGGCTGCCAGATTTGTGATATTTGGGGCAGCCATTGAAGTTCCTGATAGCTTCATAAGGCAGCCACCGGGCACTTTGCTTTCGACTTCGAAACCATTCGAATACACATTGACTGTAGGACCAAAGCTAGTGAAACTCGTTGGATCACCCGCCTGATCAACGGCTCCAGCAATTAGAAGGTTTTTAAGATCGAACATGGAGGGAATAAATTCATCAAAAGCAACATTATTGTTGGAATTTCCTGCACCGCCAATGAATAAAATATCAGGCGCGGAGCTTATCGCATTAATTAAGCCCTTTTTGTATATTTCGAATAGTTCTCGAGCCTTCGACTTTCGTTCCTCTGCACTGCTACCGATTCCATTGACTTCAAGCGCATGTTCGAACGATGACTTCGTCATTACCCAACTCATGTTGACTACTCGAACATTGCGATCTTTGAAAAAATTAACGACATCCTTAAATGCAGAAGCGGCTCGAATTGCCTCCTCGATTGAGGGAGGATATGGCTTCATGCTCGGGTTAGAACTAAGACGCGCTGTAATCAGGCTTGCCGCAGGATTGCCTTCAATAGCGATACCACTGACATGTGTGCCGTGACTATAGCTTGCATAGCGGGTGAAGTCTTCGATAAAAGACTTCACATCTTCTTGTTTTAGATCCGCAATTTTCTGCTTGATTGCTTGGGATTCAGGAGTGTCAAGCGCGGCAATCAAATCAAAGAACCCCTTAAAGTCTGCCTGAATGTCTTCAATCGGCCTTGTCGCATCACTCATAGGAGCCAAAAGGCCCTTTGTACGGTTCCAGTGCATATCATAGGCAATGTGATGAAGATCTTCGACAAATTCTCTATCGCTATTTTCCTTGATTTTTAGCCCATCTTTGAAGACATTCATATCCACGCCAGAATCCCAAATCGCAATGTTAACCGGATTTAGTTTAAATGCAGAGTGAGTCAGGTCTATAGAACGGGCTGGCCAGATATTCGGTTTTTTCTCTTGATGTTGGTTGATATAACATTGAAGCGAATCAATGACTATGTTTTTGACTGGTAATTGCTTAAAAATTGCATAAAAGGAGCTAACAATCATGGCTGCCCCACTACGGTTGATGGCACCATTTGAGTCTGCCATGGGCTGCAAATACTGATCGATCATTCCGAGTAATATGTTTTTGTTCAGGGTCTCAGCTTGTCCCTTTAAGGATTTCACTTCGCCTGATATGAGATGCCAAGGTAGTTCTACGATTTTTTTGGAATAATGTCGGCGAAAGGTTTGTAGGTAATTCTCATCAAGCTCAGAATTTTTCAGCTCCGAAAGAGTGGCAATATGAGCCTCGATTTCAAGGGATCCTGTTAATCTTGACGCTTCTTTGTCTTCCTGCTGCTTTACAATTTCAAGATGAGAAAGAACTGATTCAAGATGCCCCTCAATTACATCCAGCATCATTAAGATTGTGTACAGATTTTTTAATGTGGTTTTGTCCGCAATATCGTAATTTTTTAGATCAGACTCGATGTCTAATCGAACTTTTGAAGCGAAAGGAGTAAAAGAATCAATAGATGAGATAAGTTCGCAGACTTTGCCGCTTATTGGATAGTTATGCCTTGGTAGATCATCTTGTTTAGTAATTCTGATTTTACTAGCCATTTTTGCTGAGTCAATTAGATAAGGGGAGGGTAGAATGGATCTTCCAGTTTGAGTAGAATTGATCACTTGCTTATGCTCCTTCTGATTTAACGCCTCATGAATTTTAGATGGGTTCTTTCAATATTATCAATAACAGAATCGTGCAGGGCTTTTCCTTGTAGCTACTATGCAAAAAGTTTTAATACGGCATGTCTTTTGAAGAGCTTCGGTGACTGAGTGAGGAGATGGATGTCCGTTTTGCGAAGATGTAACTCTTTGATCCGTTTTTTGAATTCATAAAGAAATCTGATGATTTTAGTTAGTTCCTGTTCCAGTTGCATTTGCCATTGAAAGGAGGTCCCGGGGTCAGTGATTGCTGTGGGGGAGTTTTTTATGAAATCAACGAGAGATTGAAGCTTTTCTTGGGAGAATGTGTGCATGATTTCTGATAGCTTAATGTCTGATAATAAATAAATTGGGAATTTTAATAGATCGTTAATGGATGACTGAAGTTCATCCAGAAAACATAAGCTCATTTGATAGCATTCTTTAAAAATTTTTTGATGTTTGGTTGGGTTTTCTGAAGACTTACTTATGATGAATTCCAAACCGTCTACGCAATCATCGACTCTATATAGTTTTTGCATGAGACTAAAAAAAACATTCTCAAAATCGTGAACGCTTTCTTGAATCGTTTCACGGTAAGTTAGAGATTTCAAGAGGTCCACTGTTTGTTCCATAAAGAAATCCCAATTTGTAGGATCTGCGGGGAGTTGAGGAGGGAGAATATTGAGTTTGTGCAGAGGTGTTTTTAATTGCTCAAATGCATTGGCAATCGATACGATTTGAGAGGAAACCGATTGTTTCAGATGTTTTGAAATAGATTCTCGCAATGTGGTAAATATCAGCAAAATTGTGCGCCAATCGGGGGTTATACGAGGCAATTCCCCCGCTATGCTTGTCAGCTGTTCCTTTTTTGCACATGAGTACTGTTTTTGATTTCTGGATAAAATGCTCGTTAATAATCCAGATTGGACAAAAGTGTCTAAAGTATCGGCCAATGTTTTTTTGCTATACCCTATTTCTGTCATTTCAGCCGCAGTATATGTCTTCGATGGATGTGTGAGAAAAAATGTGGCTAAATCTGCTCTAGTTCCTACGCCAAAAAGCGATCTCATCCGAAGCGCCAAAAGAGCTGGTAGTTTGCAATCCGGCGCTCGGGATTTTCCGCTTAGTTTAATGGTTAAGGGGGAAGTTTTGACAAACGTTGGCCATTTTGTCTGAGAAATAGAATTTAAGGTTTCTGCAAATAGAGAGAATGATGTGTGAAGAAGTGTGCCTGAGTCGCTTATCAATGTTTTCAAGCGGCTGATAGAGACATAAGAATGATATTTGGAACACCAATCCAAGGCTTCTTCAAATAGACGGGGATCAGATTTTCCGATGAGGGTGGTAAGGAGAACAAGTGCTTCGAGATCTATAAGACAATCTGGCTTGTGCGGGTTTTCTCCTGCTACTCCTAGAGTATTCCACAGATCCCAGGCTAAATTTGCAAACGCATCGTCAATTTGTTCAATCAAAGGTTTCCTCTTAATTTTTAAAAGCAGCTAAAGCTTCGGCTAAATTGGACGCAAAATTATCGGACACATCGTGAGTTTTACACCAAATAGCCGCTTCTTCCAATTCTGTTGGGGTGGGTTTCAATGATTTGAGATCTGTGAAGTGTTTGCTTTCGGGACCTTGGTCTACCGCTGCATATAATTTGAAGCAAATTTGGTCAAATCGTCCCGCTAAATGCAGAGTCAGACCTTTGTAATGACGGGTGGACATTCGACTGGCAAATCCTTCGGGCAAACCCATCGTAAATAAATCAGAGGGGCCAGTATTGATCCAATTTTTGCCTAACCGGAGTGCGATGCCTACCTCTGCGATTGCATCGAGGAGCAGTTTAGGTAGGTGCTTTGCTGAAACGAAATTCCCTTTATCGATCATTGCAACTACGTCCACATCTTTGGTGGGACGAGTGATCATTCCCAAGAGAAGAAGACCTCCTCCGCCTATTGCTACGATCTCAAAATGTGTATGCCTGTCTTGAAGTATGCTTCCAAGAGTGGTCAATGCATTATTTAGAGAAGTGGAATTGAATTCTGTCATATTAATCCTCTTAAAACGGTAGTTTTATCCTCTCGATTCGATACCATAATCCTATCGAAATAGGATAAATGAATTCAAGAATTAATATTAAATTATTGATACATAGTTGTTTGTGGATTTCTTGAGTCAAGTTCTGAATGTATCCCACGCCTCCAAAAGCATAAAAGCCTTGCTGCGAGCGGTTTTTTTTGCCAGGGCAGGAATCCACCTGCGTGGCTTCTGTGGCGGACTTGAGTCCCTCGTCGAGTTTTTGCTTTGCAAAAACCGCTTCACATAGCAGGTGAACGAAGTGAACCGGACCGGGGCATCCCCGCCTCCTGCTCCGCATTAAAAACATCCCCCGGATATTTTTAATGTTTCCGCAGCTCTGTGTGCTCTGTGGTAAAAAAATGGGGCTGCGAACACTTGGAAACAGTCCGGGGGACTGTTTCCTAGGGAAGCAGGTGAACGAAGTGAACCGGATCAGGGGCTTCCCCGCCCTTTACTTAGGTTCTCTGTGGTGATTCGCTTTTGCGGACTGTTTTGGGTAGTTCGCGCACGACTTGTTTGGCCGGTTTGTCGATCCGCATTCCTTTGAAGATCGGCTGCCGCAGGATTCCATCGCGCGTCCATTCCGCAAATGAAACCTCGCAGACAAGCTTGGGTTTGAGCCAAGTGACAGGAGAATTGGGATGCGGTTCGTTTTGGAAAGGGCATTTAGGGCTGATCCATTTTTGCATTTGGGTATATACATCAGTCAAGAGTTTCTCATTGAACCCACCGCCTACGTGGCCTGCATAGAGCAGTTTCCCTTTTTCGTAGACTCCCACTAGCAAAGCGCCGATTTTTTTCCTCGATCCTTTCGGCTCGGTATATCCGCCAATCACGACTTCTTGCCGCAAATAGGCTTTGATTTTTAACCAATTGGAGCTGCGGGTCGTGGAATAGAGGCTTGTCTTTTTTTTCCCTATGATCCCTTCCAAACCTTTTTTTTTCGCCTTTTGAAAAAAGGCTTTCCCTTTTTCTTCGATATGATCGCTGTACCGGAGGTATTTGGACCGGGTTGTTTCGAGCAGTTTGTGAAGGATCTTTTTTCTTTCGATGAGCGGAACATCGGTCAGATCTTTCCCTTCGTAAGAGAGGATATCGAAAAGGTAATAGAATGGGGTGCCGATTTTTTCCTTTTGGTAGTTTTGCAAAAGTTGAAAATGGGAGCGTCCCTGTTTGTCGAGAATGACGATCTCTCCATCCACGACGAAACGTCCAGGCAGCTTTTCGAGTTCTTCGACGATCTTCGGAAAACGAGCATTGAACGATTTTTGATTGCGGGAAAGGAGTTGGACCTGTTTAGTTTTGTTGGCAAGCGCCCGATAGCCGTCCCATTTAATCTCGAAAATCCACTCTTTTGAATCGAAAGGCTCGTCGGCCAGAGTGGCCAGCATCGGCTTGATCATGCGGCCTTTCGTTTTTTGGCTGTTTTTTTAACTCCTTCTTTTTTCTGCTTTAGGCTGCTTTTAAGCAGAGAAAGGATGTCGCGGACCTTTTCAGGCTTTTCTTCTCCTTTTTGAATAGAGACCCTCTCTCCTTTCGCTTTTTTCTTGATCATCGCTTTGATCTCATCGGTATAGGAATCGGAATAAGCTTTGGGATTGAATGGCTTTGTCAATTGATCGATCAGCTTGGTCGCCATATCGAGCTCGTTCTTCAAAATAGGGCTTTTAGGAATATTTAATTCTTTCGCGTCCAGGATTTCGCTTTCATAGCGGAGTTGATGCAAAACAAGGAGGTTTTCATGCACGCGGATTACGCCTAAATGTTCATGTTGGCGGAAAACGAAATGGCCGACCGCGACCTTTTTTGATCGTTTTAGAGCTTCATAAAGAAGGGAATAGGCTTTTGCCGCCCCTTTTTCCGGCTCCAGAAAATAAGGTGTATCGTAATAAATCGTATCGATTTGATCTTCTTTGGTAAAATCGATGATTTCTATCGTTCGGGTCTTTTTTACATTCGCTTTTTCGAAATCCTCTTCGGTCATAATGACAAAATCGCCCGGTTCGTATTCATATCCTTTGACGATCTCTTCCCAAGGAATTTCTTTCCCGTCGGCTTTACATATCCTTGCATAGCGGATTTCCGAAAGGTCTTGTTTATGAAGAAGTTTGAATTTTAATTCCCGTGTTTTGCTCGCGCTATAGAGTCGTACGGGAATATGGATCAAACCAAAGCTCAAAGCCCCTTTCCAAATCGATCGCATAAATCACCCTTTTCTTCTACATCCTCCAAATCCTGTTTTTCTTTCAATCTTTTAGAAATCTCGGCTCTGAGGTATAGTTTCCGCTTTATTTTTAGGTTTCCCAATGAAAAACTTAATTCTCAAATTCATTTCTCTTCTCGCAGCGTTTCCTCTGATTGGGGGGCTATTTGCTCAAGCTGCTGAAGGGCAAATCGCTAAGGCCAATGGCATCGAAATCTGGTACGAGACTTTCGGACAAAAAGAGAATCCAGCTCTATTGCTCATCATGGGGGCGTGCAGCCAGGGAATCAATTGGCCGACTGAGTTTTGCAAACGATTGGCAACGGAAGGGTTTTATGTGGTCCGCTACGACCATCGCGATTCGGGATTGTCGACCTGCTTCGATTTTGAAAAAAATCCTTATGATTTGGTCGATTTGTCCAAGGACGCAATCGGACTGTTAGACTTTTTAGGCATTGAAAAAGCCCATCTTTTCGGTTTTTCTATGGGCGGGCCTATAGCGGAGATTATGTCTGTTCGTTTCCCTGAACGGGTGCTTTCGATCGGACTTGTCGCAACATCAGCCGATATGGGACCAGCTATGCGCGGTTTCGATAGATTGCCGCCGGAAGAAGGAGTGCTTTCGCCGCCTGCCGAGGAATATCTTTCCTGGACGTCGGAATCTTCGAAATGCGAGCCGAAAACGGAGGCAGAGAAATTCGAGCAAAAGCTTTCCGGATGGCGGATGTTGAACGGATCGGCGCTCCCTTTTGAAGAGGAACTCTATCGGGAAATTCTTACCGAATTCGAGGCGCGCACCCGTCATCCATCGAGCGCGTTCAATCAATTATCGGCCATCAAAGGTTCCTTAGATATCATTCGTAAAGTCCCTTCTCAAGTCACCGTCCCGACCGTGATTTTTCATGGATCGGCAGACCCGATTTTTCCACTCGACCATGGGGAATTCCTAGCCCTTTCGATACCCCATTCCAAATATGTTTTGTTGGAGGGAGCTGGACATTTTCCAAATCGCCTTTTTTATGATTTAATGATTCATGAACTTAAAGAGAATGTTATGGCTAACCAATTTGTGAAACAGGATCAAAAGTTTTTCATCGGGTTTGAAATGCGGACATCGAATAGCGATATGCCGGCGAAAGTCAAAGGCCATTGGGACCGATTTTATAAAGAATATCTCCATCGGATTCCCAATCGGGTGGATGATTCCATCCTGGCCCTTTATACCGATTATGAAGGTGATTATACCCAACCTTTTTCATATATCATTGGCTGCGAAGTTTCCAATTTGGATGAAATTCCTAAAGGGTTGGTCGGAAAGGTCATTCCTAAATCCAAATATGCCCTTTTTATGGCGGAAGGCGCTTTTCCCCAATCGATGGTGCAAACTTGGCAAAAAATTTGGAAAGCCGATATCAAGCGCTCTTATACCAGCGATTTCGAGTTCTACGGACCCGATTTCAATCCTGCTGAAAATCCCAAAGTGAAGATTTTTATTGCAATTGAAGAATGATCCGATTTTTATTATTGTGCCTTTTTTTAGGGATTTCGTTGCAAGCTGAAATTCTAGATGTTGCGATCATCGGCGGCGGCCAATCCGGAATGGGGATTGGCTTGGCGCTTCAGAAACGGAAAATTTTCAATTTCGCGATTTTTGATAAAGCTCCTAAAGGTTTAGAAGGGCAATGGCTGATTACAGCCCGGATGCCTGTTTTAAGATCTAAAAAAACGGGTCTTTCCGGCCCCTCTCTGGATAATCCCCGCCTGGCTTTTCAAACCTGGTATGAAGAGGAAAAAGGAGATTGGGATTGTTTGGGCGATGTGCCAACGCCTCTTTGGGCGGAATATCTCCAATGGTACCGGAATGTTCTCGATCTGCCGATTCGCAACGGGATGAATCTCTTATCCATCATTCCCGAAAATGGATCTTTTAAACTCCTCTTTCAAGGAGGAGAAGAAATCCGAGCGAAAAAAGTTGTCCTCGCTACAGGCAGAGACGGATGCGGAGGCTTGGACATTCCCGATTCAGTCGCCGATCTTCCGAAACATCTCTATTATCATGCTGGCGAACGGATCGATTCGTCCCTGTTTAGAAGGAGGAAGATCTGCGTGATTGGAGGAGGCTCTTCCGCTTTCGACGCTGCGGGATGCGCGCTCGAATCGGGCGCTGAAAGAGTCGAACTGCTTTTTCGCAAAGATGAAATTCCTACGATCAATCATCTGGCCCTCTATAACAAGTGGGATACTTATTATTTCCTAAGCGATGCAGAAAAAATGCAATTGTATCAATTGGATTTTGATGGCGGCACACCTCCAGGCGATGAATCGATAGGCCGACTCGACGGCTATCAAAATTTCCATCTCCATTGCAACACTTGGGTGAAAGAGATTTCATCCAACGAAAAAATCCACATTCAAACCAATCAAGGTTTATTCGAGGCCGATCTTCTGATTTTAGCTACAGGTTATAAAGTCGATCTTTTTTCGGTCCCAGAGATATCGCTTTTCGCCGATCAGATTTTACTTTGGGGAGATAAAATTCAGGGGATTTTGCCTTGTTTTGCCCCTTTTCCGTATCTCGGGCCCCATTTTGAATTTTTGGAAAAGATCCCAGCTTCAGCCCCTTTTCTTAAAGACATCCACTGTTTCAATTATGGAGCTTTTTTAAGCCAAGGACGCGTTTCCGGCGATATCGATCAAATTGCCATCGGATTAGAAAGGCTTGCCGAAGGCATCGCTGCGGAACTGTCGCAAAAAAAGGATTTAGACATGGAATTGACCATTGCGATCGGATCTAAGAATAGAGTCAAGATCGATGCTGTAAAAGAAGTGTTTCAACAGTATCCCGATCTTTCTCAATCGAACTTTGTTCCTATTTCCGTTCCTTCTGAAATCGCCGATCAGCCGCTCACCATCGAAGAAACGATACGAGGGGCTAAAAATAGGGCAAAAAATGCTTTCTCTGCTTGCAACTGCAAATATAGCGTAGGGATTGAAAGCGGCCTATTCGAAGCGCCTGGGACCCAAACCGGTTTTCTGAATGTCAGCGTCTGTTGTATTTATAATGGAGAAGATTTTCACATTGGATTGTCGTCTGGCTTCGAGGTGCCTCCCCAAGTTCTCGATTTGGTAAGGAACCAAAATATGGACTTAAGCCAAGCCTGTTTTCATTCCGGCATCACGGATGACGAGCACATCGGGATCGGGGAAGGGCTGATCGGCATCCTCACAAAGGGGAGGATCGACCGGAAAGAATATACCAAGCAATCGATCATCACAGCCTTAATCCAGCTTGAAAATTCTCAATTATATGATCGAGAGCCGGACAATCTTTGATATAGATCGATTCCAGTTTTAATTTCTGAAGATTGGGAATGCATTTTTCAGTGAGCTGGCGGCAGCCTGTTAAAACCAAAGAACGGATTGAGGTATGAACCAGATCTGCGATTCCTTTATCTGTGATTAGAGGGGCATTAAAAAGCCAAAGCTGTTCTACAGGATGTTCTTTTAATGCAATTAATATTCTGTCGGTCAATTGCTGACAACCATAGATAGCTAAACGGTTTAAATTTTTGTTATTTTGAAGGAATTTTACAAATCCTTCATCTGTAATTTGGATTCCTTCGAAGAGTTTCAAACGAGTTATATGAGGGCCCAGCGCAACAAAAGCTCGATCGGTCAGATTGCGTCCATTGACCGCTAATTCGGTGAGATAAGGGCAACATTTAGCTAGGATTGTCAATCCTCGATCGGAAATTTGTCTAGCTTCAGAGATATCCAAAATCTGAAGATTCTGAGAGACTCCGTTTTCAAACATCCCATCGGCGAGATCGATCCCTTTTAAATTGACCGCTTCTAAAAAGGGACATTTTTTAAAGAGGGAAGCCACACCGCAGTCTGTAAGCAGCAAACAATTTTCCAGACGGATCCTTTGGACAGACGGGGTTACTTTTTCAATCAGCTCTTCATCGGCAATAAGCTGGTCTGAAAAATCTAATTCAAGATTTGAATTGGATTCGCTTGAGAGATTCTTTTCATAGAAAGCATCTAATGAGGCAAAAAACCGACGCGTTTCGAGGCGAAGTGATTCGGCTCTTGAACGGTGAATATCTGCCAAGTTGCGCGTTTCTTGCGGATCTCGGTGAAGGTCATATAATTCACCTTCAGCCGATAAGATATTTTCGATCCATTTCCATGGGCCTTTACGACATCCTAAAAACCCTTCTGAATAGGGATTCTGGAAGAATAGAGTCCGCTCCTCCGGACAAGTACGCATAAGAGAGGCTCCCGAAGAGAAGATGGTTCCTGAGAGGTTGAAAAAATCCATGGCTGTTGGCAAGAGATCGATTTGGGAGGCAGCCGTATCGATGGTCTTGGGAGAAGCGATCCTCCCATCGGCTAAAATGAGAAAGGGAACCCGAACATTCTCTTCGTAAAGGAATCGCGAATTATAGATGTTACCCTGATGTTCTCCCATTGGCTGCCCATGGTCGCCAAGTACAAAAAGAATCGTTTTTTGACTTAAGTTTTTTTCGCGCAAAAGATCTACGAAAAGACCGAGGCAAAAATCGGTATAGTGCGTGGTCCGTAAAAATCGCTCCTTGGGATTTCTTGAGGCAAATCCAAAAGAAGGGTTGCAATAATGGCTCGGTGTATTGGAGGGGAGGATCCAGGGGTGATGGTTAGATATTGTGAAAAGGGTCAAAAAGATCGGCATTTTCTGCTCTTCAAGCCAGTTTGCGCTGTGGCGGATCAGACTTTCATCGTCAATTCCCCAGCCGAAGGATTGCCTTTTTTCTATATCTCCTCTGTCTTGGATCTCTTCGAAGTGTTTCTCCAAAAACTCCCGCTGCCTATCATAGCTCAAAGAGCCATTGTGGTGAAAAGCGCTTCTATACCCTTTTTGTTTTAACAGCTCCGGCAAGCCGATTAAAGGAAGATCTACGTAAGGCCGTAAACCTGCGGCTGTGGATCCAGGAGGCGTCCCGAACAGTCCGGCGAGCAGGGCTCGATAGGTGAGTGTTCCATTGGCATAAAACTGAGTGAAAAAAATTCCCTCTGCCGCTAATCGGTTGAAGCACGGAGTTGCATTGGAGTTTATATTTTTTGCACTGAATGATTCTAAAAAGAGAAAGATCAGATGAGGCCTGTCGGAAACGCTGATTTCAAAGATTTTAGGACCTGAAAAGGAAGCAGGGCGAAAGAAGGGGATTGAATCCTTCTGAAAAGAGTCCTTTTTAAAGAAGCGGCTGAAAAAATCTAGATGTTCCTGAAAAACCGGGTTGTTGGAGCGAAAAGCTGAAGTTTTAGCAAGACGCGTCGATCCTAGAAATGCAAATACAGCTGCGCTGGCAAAAAAAATGGAATGCGGAATGCCGAAAGATCCTCGAAAGGATAAAAAAAAGCCTCCATGAACCGTAAGAATGACAAGTCCGATCCAGAAAAAAGGCAATAAACTTAATTCTTTTGCTGAATGCCAGAGAGACATCGGATGTCTTAAGTGTCGAAGATATCCAAACCGCATCCTCAGATGCATTTTTGTAAAAAGAAATGCATCGAGGAGCAGATAGAGATGGAATAAGAAACCAAGGCCTGCAGTCAAAATAGAAGAAAAAGAGAGGAACAATAACAATTCAGAGACTATAAATAGGTCCTGGAGAAATCCCATCCATTGAGCAAAAGAAAAATCAAGAGATCGGAAACGGAGTAAAAAAGGGAGGGATAAAAAGAAAAAAACCTGCTCCATCATTTGTGAAGATAGAGCAGGAAAAGGCTTTAAGGATAGTAGAACTTATTTTAGTATTCGCCCCAGATTACGAAACTTAGGATCCCGGTTAAATCGCCGGTTGTCTTGCCTGTTTCGTTGATATTCGTCAAAGCAGTTTGAAGCGCTTGACAATTCGCAGTAGAAGGATCGTTATAAACAGCGGTTGCTAATGAGAGGAAAGAAGTAGGGTCGGATGCGGAACCTAAAAATTCTGTCATCGCTTGGAGGTAGCCATCTTCGCTTCCAGAAGTAGGTACGCTATCTGTGCTGAAAGCGACCATGTCACTGGCAATCTGCTGTAGATCTAAGTTAATGGTATGCTGTGATGCGCCGTTCTTTAAATCTGCGTTATATTTCGCAATATCGTTTTGCATATCTGTAAGGTCGTTTGAGATCGATGTATTGCCTGCTTGGTTGAATTGAGAGGAGGCATGATCTTCATTAGGTCCATGAAACCAATTGTTCAAAACTTCTTGTCCAAATGTAGTTTGTACAAAATAAGTTCCGGCAGAGGAAGTCAGTTCCTGGAATGCCGCGCCAGATTTTGTCGGGTCGCTTCCCATAAGATCGGCGCATAATTGAGCGGGACTTTCAGTTAAACCGACTGGGATAGAATTAAGGGCGCTATAAATTCCATAGGCATTCGGATTGGCTATTGGATCGGGCGTGCCATTCTGTGTGAAATAAGCTGATATGTTATTGATTCCCTGAGCAAACATTTCCAGTTCCGCCATTGTAGGAGGATTGCTGAAGCTGAATCCGTGGCCGCTTTCTGTATAGTAAACGGAGTTTAGAAGATTTTGCAGCGCTGGATCTTTATCCTCAGACCCTGGCGTACTTCCCTTGAGCGTATTGTTTGTAGTAGTTATATTAATCCACTGCGAATTGATAAATACTTCAGTCATATATTCCCCTTTTATTATTGTTAATCTTATCTATATATAATTTTATCATAATATTAATTTAATATCCCGATATTTATTAATAACTGATAATCAAGGGTTTGTGAATTTTTTAACTATTTGATAATGAGAGTCTTGTGGAGTTATTCTTAACTCATTAATTTTGAGGGGAATAAATAGCATTCCGGTTTATTTCTTTAAGAGATCTAAGGCCTAATTGAGCCATTGCGACCCGCAATTCATTCCTAAAAATGCCCAGTATTTCCGTAATTCCAGCCTCTCCTCTAGCCGCCAAGGCTAAGGCCCAGGCTCTTCCAATAAGGCATGCATTAGCTCCTAAGGCTAAGGATTTTACAATATCCAAGCCCTTGTGGATGCCGCCATCGATGAGAATGGTCAATCGGCCCCCTACCCTTTCAGCGATGGAAGGCAAGACAGAGATCGTCGAAGGGACGCTATCGATATGGCGTCCTCCATGATTAGACACTACGATGCCATCCATGCCCGCTTTGACTGCTTGGCTGGCATCTTCAGGATCGAGAATCCCTTTCAACACAATTTTTCCTTCCCAATTGGCTCGAACCCATTCAAGATCTTTCCAAGTGAAACTAGGGCTGAGTTGATGGGCTACCCAATCGCGCATACTGGCCAAATCGGGTAAATAGCTTCCTTCTTTGGGAATATTGCCTAGGAGAAGGGGACCGCCAGCGATCCGGACAGACGCGAACCAATGGGGATGGGAAAGACATTCAATAAAATCGGAGATTCTTTTTGCAAATCGGCCTTTAGCATGCCGTTCATAGCGATAGCGGGCTCCGACTGCGGGTAAATCCACTGTCAGCAATAAAACTGGACATCCGGCAGCTTTAGCCTTATTCAGAAGTTCAAGAGAATAACTTCTATCTCGCATCATATTGAACTGATACCAAAAAGGGGTTGGAGCTGCCCTAAGGATTTCTTCCATAGGACAGATCCCTGCTACAGAGAGAGTGAAAGGAATATTAGCCTTTTGCGCTGCAACCGCGGCTTGCGCCTCGCCCCGTTTTGCATAGACTCCAGCGAAAGCGATCGGCGCCAATATAAGGGGAAAATCCAGTTTTTGCCCGAAAATTTCTAAACGCGTATCAATGTTAGAGACGTCTTTTAAGACTCGTTTGCGGAAGCGGACCGCATTATAATCAGCGGTGTTTTTTCTCATTGTCGTTTCGTCGAAAGCGCCTCCGTCGATGAAATCGAAGAGTGGTTTGGGCAGCCGTTTTTTGGCGAGAAGTCGATAATCGGAAACTGATGCAAGCGGGAATTTAGGGGGAGGGGTATCGAAAAATTTCATAAACTAGATTTCGTTCAATGACTGGGACTCCAGAAAAAGGAACGATCATCATCGAAGGAATCAAAAATAGGAAGGGGATTTTTTCAAAAAAAAAGCCCCCATTCGGAATAAATGGGGGCGATGGGAAGGTTATTTCTCAATGTGTTTGTTCAAATGGCCTGCCAGTTTCAGCATATCGATGGGTCTTGAACCGATGACC
>Ga0206923_1035_pt1 | contig 31598 bp, 28 predicted proteins | sample Alteio_BWOrgHeat_64_FD_152961 | JGI IMG/M metagenome (GOLD analysis project Ga0206923, IMG submission 152961) | Enriched cells from forest soil in Barre Woods Harvard Forest LTER site, Petersham, Massachusetts, United States -... | ecosystem: Environmental > Terrestrial > Soil > Temperate forest >...
ATCAATTCTTCCTGCAAACACAAACCAAGCGGTCGCCATAATCAGACTTAGAACAGTTGAAAACATTGGTTTTATTTATCATTTTCTTAGAGGTGATTATATCAAATCTTATATTAATAAGATTAACGTACAAACTGCACAAGCTAATTTGAGTTTAAGTGATTTACAAAGACTAATAATTCCCTTCCCTCCAATTGAAGAACAACAAAAAATAGCTGTAATACTAACTTCTTTAGATGAAAAGAATAATTTAATCCACGCTCAGATAACGGAGCATCAAAATCTAAAAATTGGACTGCTACAAGAGCTTTTAACAAAAGGAATTGGGCATTCAGATTTCCAAAACTCCGAAATTGGCGAAATTCCCCAAAGTTGGTCATTAAAGCGTGTTGTTGATTTTGCCAAAGTAACAACGGGTGCAAAAGACACCCAAAATAAAGTTGATGATGGCAAATATCCGTTTGTTGTGCGTTCACAAAAGCTTGAAAAAATTAATACTTACTCTTTCGATGGAGAGGCTGTATTAACAGCTGGTGACGGCGTTGGAGTTGGCAAAGTCTTTCATTATCTAAATTGCAAATTTGATTATCATCAACGTGTATACAATATACATGGTTTTACTAAGGAGGTATTGGGAAAGTATTTTTTTGAGTACTTTAAAAATAAGTTCATAATGCAAGTTCGTAAATATAACGCCAAGGGGTCTGTTGATTCAGTCAGAATGGAAATGATAACCAAAATGTATGTAGCAATTCCTCCAATTGAAGAACAAAAAAAAATCGTTTCAATATTGAGTGCTTTAGATAATAAAATACATGTACTGCAATCAAAAAAAGTAATTTATGAAGATTTAAAAAGAGGTTTGATGCAACAATTACTTACTGGTAAAATGCGCCTTAATATACATCAACAACAAGATGCCGTAGCATGAGTCATTCCCCCGAATATACTTATAGTGAACTCCCGGCAATCGAATTATTTCAACAGCTTGGCTATCAGTATTGGGATGGTAGTGGTATAGTTGAGCGTACAGATATAACAGAAATTATACTTAAAGACCGCCTGTTAAAAGCCATTAAACGGCTTAACCCGTGGATTAATGATAATAACCTAAACAAGGCTTACGATAAAATTACAGATGCTCAGGGTACTTCCCTAATGGAGATTAATCAGAACTTTTGGGAACTGCTTAAAGGTATGAACTATACAGTAAAGCAGGTCATTAATGGCAAAGAAGAATTTAAGCCTGTACAATATATTGAGTATGCCCCGGAGCTTATTGACGATAACGATTTTTTAGTGATTAGCCAGTTGAAGGTTCATGGTATCGCCCGGCATTCAATTCCCGATTTGGTGGTGTATCTTAACGGCTTACCCATTGGTGTACTTGAATGCAAATCCCCCTCCGCCCACAATTCATTTGAAAACGCTTACAGTGATTTAGAGTTTTACCAGCGCAACTCCGAAAAGCTTTTTTACTACAATCAAATATGTGCGGGTATATGGCAGGTCGGTGGTAAGTACGGCGCAATTAGCTCGCCAGCACCCTTCTATTCCGTGTTCCGGGTGAAGCCATACGAAGAGGTTACTGGTATAACCACCGCACAGGACAAGCTTATTTACAATTTGTTCCAAAAGGAGAAGTTGCTGGATATTATCCGTCACTTCGTCATCTTTGAATTGGATGAAGGGAAGATTATAAAGAAACTCCCCCGGTATCAGCAAATCAGGGCAACCAATAATACCATTAGGAAGTTGCAGGGTGGTCATGGCGGGGTTATATGGCATACGCAGGGCAGCGGTAAATCAATTACAATGGCTTATATAACCCGCAAGCTACAAGCCCCGGAGTATGGCTTTGATAATCCTACTGTGATTGTAATGACTGACCGTACTGATTTGGATAGGCAAATTACAGGCACATTCAGGAACGTTGGATTAAAAAATGTAAGACAAGCAACGTCTGTACGAAATTTAGATAGGTTATTACATAATGACTATGGCGGTATTGTTACTACCACTATACAAAAGTTTCAGGAAGCAGATAAAGAAGCCACTGATACACTTGACCAAACCGACATTGAAGAGGAAAAATTTAGGATTGAAAAACATATCCATAACAACGTATTGTTTAAGATTACAAAAATAGCTAAGGATGGCAAATGGCTGGAAGTTGAACGCGAAGAAATTAAACTGGAAGAGCTATCCAATAAAAAAAATTTATATGTTTTGGTGGATGAAGCACACCGTTCTCAATATGGGTTCTTAGCCTCATTTATGCGCTCTGTATTGCCCCATGCTAAGTTTGTAGCGTTCACTGGCACACCTATATCAAAAGAAGACAAAAGTACGTTAGGAGAGTTCTATGGTGGTGACTATTTAGATGTTTACACCATTACTGAATCTGTGGCTGACGGTGCTACCGTTGAGCTTTTATATGATGAAGGCATTGCCAAACTGGATGTTAAAAAGGAAGAACTTGATTCTGAATTTAAGGAAAAATTTGGGCATGAATCCGAAGAAAAACAAGATTTATTAAAGAACAAGGCACTCAAAACTTACCAATTTTCAAGTAGTCGTATCAATGAGATAGGGAAACATATCATTGACCATTTTAAAAATAAAATTCACAGTAATGGTAACAAGGCTATACTGGTATGTGATGGTAGGTTTGGAGCTATACGGTATAAGCAAGCTTTGGAAGCTTTAAAGGCAGACGGTTATCACGACTTCGATAGTAAATTAGTTATTAGCATGGGGTCGCCAAAGACTGATGAGATAGCAGAAGAATACTATAAAGCCCTTGATTGGAATAAGAATCACCCGAATGATTTAAAACCAATTTGGGTAGTTGCCCCGGAAGATGTAAAAGCCATTACGGAAGATTATAAACTGCCTTTCGGGGATGTATCAATTATTGAAAAATCAGGAAAGAAAAAATTTGATAATACTGCAATTCTGATTGTATCGGATATGCTGCTGACAGGCTATGATGCACCTATTGCATCATGCCTATACTTGGATAAGCCATTAAAAGAACATAACCTGTTACAAGCAATAGCAAGGGTAAACCGAAGTGGTAAAGGCAAGGCAGCCGGGTATATTGTTGACTATTATGGTATATCAGCATTTTTAATCCAAGCCCTTGAAATATTTTCAGGAGATATACGCCCGGATGATATACTTAAAAATATTAATGAAGAATACCCTAAGCTTGAATTAAACCACAATAAGCTGGTCGATTTCTTTCGACCTATAAAACCTGATAGGCATTTGAATCGGGCTGATTATATTGATGCGGCAATACGGTTTATTGAACCTATTGATAAACGGGATAATTTTAAAGAATTACTAAAGAACTTTAATAAGTCGATTGCCATTGTGTTACCTGATGTTAAGGCAATGAAATTCTTTGATGACTTTAAGCTTTATAACGAAATCAAACTAAGGGCAAGGAATACTTACCCGGATGATGAAGAGCTAAAAATAACTAAGGACGAAAGCCAAATGTTGCAAACGCTTATTGATGCGCATTTACAGTCTGAAGGTATTGAAAGCTTGTTAAATGAACCTATTTCTATCATTGATAAGGATAAATTTAAAGAAGAAATAATGAACGCATCTCCGGCGACAAAAGAGTTGAAAATGCGTAATAATCTGATACATATTATTAAAGTTGGGTTAGATAAAAACCCTGACTTTTATAAACCATTAGCAGAGCGTTTGGAAGAGCTATTGAAAGAGCGTAAAGAAAACCGCATAACCCAAATAAACCTTTTAAAAGCTTTTGCCGACATTCAGGATGCAATAGTTAACGAGTATAAAGAAGGTGCATCTAAAGGGTTTGTAAGCGACCGACAAATTGCGGTATATAATACCATGAAAAATATTTATGGTGAAACTGATGCAGAAGCAGCAACCAATTCGTTATTTGATATTATACATGGAGAACTTGGGATTGTGGGGTGGGAAGGTAAAGGTATGGTACTACATGAAATGGAAAAGAAGCTAATTTCTATATTGAAAGATAAGGTAGACCGAGCTTCAGCAAAGATTAAAGCAAAGGAATTAATTGAGGTTTTAAAGCGAAATAAAGATGCCTAAGGTTAAGTACGGTAACAGCGTGATTGATTACTCAATTCTTGAAAAAGACGGGCTTAAAAGCCATTATATTAGCGTACAGAAAGGTGTTGGAGTAGTACTTAAAGGCAAAGCGGTACCGCTTTACAAAGCTGACCAATTAATATTAAAAAAAGCAAGCTGGATAATTACTAAATTAGATTTAGTTAAAGAAAATAATGAGAATGAAATTGTAACAGGTTCTCGTATACTTTATCTCGGTAGAAGATATTATACCCAAGTTGTTTTTGATTCTAAAATTAAAGGAGTTGAAGTAGAGTTTAACCATTCTCAATTTAAATTAACGATAAATCCTTTTATTGATATTCAAGTTGAAATAGCTAAATCCCTCAACCAGTTTTACAAAGCTAAAGCCATTGAGAAGATTACACCACGAATATGTAAATTATCAAAAGATACAGGTTTAGCATATAATCAAATCAAATATTTATTTCTTGAAAAGCGTTGGGGAAGTTGTACAGAAACCAACAATATTATCATCAATATTGATACAGTAAAACTTCCATTTTCATTGATAGATTATGTTATAGTACATGAACTTTGTCATACTCAAATAAAAAATCATTCAAAAGAGTATTGGGCATTACTCTCAAAATATATAGATAATTGGAAAGAATTAGATGAAAAAATTTATGATTTGCAATTGTAATTCCAACCATAATACTTTCTGATTCGTAGCAAAGATTATATCTCATTTAAATTGAATGGTAATAACAATTATCTTCCACTTGAATGTATTACATTGCTTTCCATTAAAGTAATGTATATCTCAATAAATTAGGTTATTCTCATTTTCCATAACTTACTTCAAAACCTATACCCCTCCCATATAATTTAAATTATATATACTAATTATGTATATTAATTAACTATTTCTATTACTATAACTATTTATGAGAGGGCTTTAAGCAGGGGTTTAAGCAGGGGTTTAAACAGGGTAGAAGGAATGGTTGCAGTATTCCTCCGCTATATTATTTCTTTCAATATTTAAATACTTTTTAAAAATCTGAAAATAAAAATTGACAAAACTTAATTCGTAAACTATTTTTGCTTTGTTCAGCAATACCAGCATAACTTATTGATTATAAGTTTCAACTCAATAAATAATTATTGATGAAGTGGGCGGGTAATCCAATGATATTATTCATTTGATTAATTGTGAGAGAGATATTAACAATAATTTATATAATGAGTACAGAAGTAAACAAACAACAAACATTCGTCTTTAACACCCCTATCGGCGTAGACGTAGAACTATTATTTAGTGATTTTTCAATAAGTTTCAAACCCAAAGTAGAATTTTTAATACACCAAATAAATTACTATAATAAAAATGGTGGGTATCAAGTTCACTCAAAAAACCATTGCTGGTTCTTTGGAATTAAAGGAAGTGAATTAGCTACCATTCTAAAACGTTTAGTAGATTCCGGAATTATAGTAAAAACTCAAAATTATTCTCCGGGTAATAAAAGTAGTAAGTACAAAATGGTTAAACCATTTGACAAAGATATTGCGAAAAGAAACTACTACAATGTTGATGAAATTCAATTTTTAAGAAAGTGGGTAGCAGATAATTGTATCGTTAAAAGCGCTGCAACATCTAATTTCAAAAAGACTTTAAGCCCAACTGCTTCATTAATTGCAGAACAGAAAAGAGAAATAGCTGAGTTAAAAGCATTACTAAATCAAAAATCAAATGATTCAATAGTTATTGTGCCATTGGAGCCTGCAATTAATGATGTTGATACAACCCAAGAGGAAGAAGATATTTTTATACTTCGAGAACAGGTTGCAGAAGATATTGTTACGCACGTATACAATGAAGATATTGTCTCAATTGAAGAATCGAAGGATAGTGAAGTCGTTAATACAATGATAATGGCGGAAGATGCTGAAACCAATGTCCAGGAGTCTAATGGTATAACAGAAGTAGTATTAAGTGATAACTTATCAACCCATATAAAGGATGATGTGTTGTACATATTTTATAACGGTAAAATGGGTTGTATTTTGAATTATGGCGAGTTTGAACAACCGTATAGTAAATTACCAAATCAGGAAAAGGTGAAGTTTTTATCTAAAATAATGACCTCTCCCTTAGAATCATTTTTTTATCCCTTAAACAAAATACTGTCAATTCTATTGAGTAAACAGTTATTAGAAGATTATGTAATGGTTACTTATGAAGGTATTAGGGCAGCTTAGTATTCATAAATCCCATCGTAATGTAAATTATTTGCCGATTGGGTTTAATTGTGTTATATAAAAATAGCGTGGGTTTGTGCGATGGGTGAGTATTCTCAATTTATTCTTACAGGTCTATAATGCCTTTTCCGGAAGAAAATCTTTAGGGCTACATTTAAAAACTTGCGCAAGTTTGTTTATGTGCATAATGTTATATTTTGCCCTATGATTGGGGTCTTCGATTTGACCGATAAAGGAATGGCTGACATTTATTTCAGTAGCAAGTTTAAGTTGAGAAATTTTTTTCTCTTTGCGTAATTCCTTTACTCGGTTAGCAACATAAAGGTCAATATTTGATTTTTCTGTTGGGCTCATGAGTCCCGTAAGTGACCTATTGTACAGAGTAAATACAACAAGACATGTCTTGCTATTTATAATTCTTCTTTATAAATTAGGCTTCAATTTAATCGTACCAAATGAAGTCATATTTAATCAGATTTTACCTAAAACCAAGTGGTGTTTTAGAGGTCGTCATACAAGCCAAAAACAGTGGTGAGGCTGAAAAAATTGTAAAAGCTCAGTATGCAAACACATTCAGAGCTATTGCTTCGACCAAAGAATTAAGATAACATGGCAAAGCTCATTGATTACGATAAGGATAGTATCAGGTGGGTTGATGAAGGCTATATTAATTTATGGGCTATAGGATGTATTGAGGGCTTATTAGCATTACCAATTGTTGAAATAGAATCGACTGATAAAGTAATACAAATTCTAAGCTATGAAAAGGGGTTTTTTGGCGGAAAAAGGCTTAAAGGCTATGTTATGTTATCAACAATTGATGATTACAAAATTGAAATAAGTGTTCCTTGCGGTTCATATATCTATCCCAATATTGATGGTGCAATCGGATTTGAATTTAAATGTGACTATGCTTCATATAATAAGGAAGGAGTGTTTTATCCATTTATCGGAGGAGATAGAAAAATTATATTAAGTAAGTATTATTTAATGCACTATCTAAATGTAAAATGTGGCACTCATCAAAGTGTTTATTATGATAACTCATCAACGAACGACATTGAAGATTTAGCGAATAGGCTGCAAAACATGCAACAAGATAAAACGCTTTCAAATGTTCGACAAATGCTTTTATCTTTAAAGTTTCCAATATAAATGAGCAACAACCAATATAATAATTTTAAATACGGCATAAAAAATGACCTCAAAGGCGTAGGAATAAATCTTTTTGCAGGTGTCGGACTGTATTTACTTGTTATGGTTATTGTAGCCGTATTTATGTGGTCTTTCTATAAAGAAAATGGCTACAGCATTGAAACTAAAACGATTATAGGATTAGCACTTTTAGCATTCGTAATAGCTATGTTCACTAATCGCCGTTTCGGAAATATGGTATATATATGTTGGCTATATATTTTACTTGGCATTTTGTTTTTATTATGTTTAGGAGTATTGGGATTGTGCTTATACGCAATGCGTTTGATATTCTCCGATTTCTTTTAACACTTGATTTAGTCAAATTAATATACACCATAACCCACTTTAAGTGTACTTTCTTGTACTTTTATTGTACTTTATTGGTCCAAAAAATTGCCTGCCAAAGTAGTTTTATTTACAGTTTAATATCATTTTAAGCATTTCATAGCGAAATATTCTTATCCATATTTATTTTAGTGAATAAAGAGTGAGTACAATCGACAATTAGACACTACAAATTCAAATTATTCAATAAGACCTAAAGTAGTTAAGCCATTATTTAAATTATAATTTTTGTAATTTAGAACGATAAACCTTTTTAACATATAGGCTCATTAGAGTTGAACTTATACTCTATAATGACATTCCTTCCGGTAAATCATTATCAAACTTATGTAAATGGCAAAAAAAATATCAAATCGGGGGCAGAGACGGAAAATTGAAAGAAATATTCAAAAGGGAAAAAAAGAATCCAATACCTCTTCTGAAAATTTACTTTATAGAATTAAATATGAATTAACATCTATACAATCTGAACAGCTAATTAATTCCCTTTCTGATGAGCAATTTATTCAAGTCATAGGAGAGAAATTACCAAAGACTTATAATCAATTACGTGGAAAGGGGCTAATATATCCAGCAAATCAATTTAATAAGGAATTGCTTTGGTATAAGAATTTCATAATAGATTATGCCGATGAGATTAATAGTTTTTTAAAATTCCAGGAAGAATTTGAATCTGCATTTATCAAAAACGAATTTCAAAAAGCTTGGGATATTGTTATAAATATTGAATCAGAAATATGTGTATCGCATTGGTCAATTGAAAAAAAACTTCTTTTGGCAGAATATCAATTTGGATTTAAAACTAACAAAGAGGTTCTCACTCAAATTATAAGCGATAATACAAATGTTATAACTGACATCGTAGCTAAATACCATAGTATTAAAGTCGAAAAAAACCTTTCTTATATAAAGTATTTAGAAATGGTTAGTCATTTTATAAATAATTATTCTGACCCACAAGTTACCTCATATCTCAACTACAAACTAAATTTCTATTCTCAACTTTCGTATCAATTTAAGGGGTTTATTTTAAACGCTGAAAGCTCTTCATCTATTATCGATATGTATATAGCATTTATTAATGTTATTACTATGGCTACCTCTGAAAACAGTAGAGATACAAATGAAATTACTACGATAAGCCATGTTTTAAATCTATTAAATGATGTTATAAAAGATAACCGCATCAAATTCGCTTTATCAAGCATAGGTGAGGTTCCAAGCTTTCAATTAAATTTAAAAGATGAAAGCTATCAAGATATATTAAATAATTACTCTATAGGGAATTATTTAATAAGTAAAGAACGTGCATCTGAATTTTTAAAAACAGACGCTGCATGTTTTGAACTTTATGAAATCTATGTAAAATCCTGCATCCATTTAAACGAAGTTTGTAACCCTTTATTTGCAGAAGGTTCAGTAGGCAATGCTTTAATAACAGACATCTATAATATCTTGCAAAAGAACTCAGAAACTCAAAACTCTATTTATAATATTCATAAATTATTTAATACCATAGGTCTAAATGCATGGTCATATAAGGCTTTTGCCTTTTTTAATAATCAACATTCTATATCAGGCACTGAATTAAACATTGCAAAATTTTCTCATACTTATGGGAATTTTATCAATCCGATGTTGTCAATCTATCTTAATGTCAAGCAAAGTTCAATACAATTCCTTAATTGTATAAGATTATCGTCAAATAAAGATTTAATAAACTTTTGGGCTAATATTTCATCACAACTGCATAGTTTAAATGTTGAACAACTCCCTAATGATGTTCAAGATTTTAGAAAACGATTATATAATATACATGTATTACAAGTTAAAGGCGGGTATAAGGATGCATTGGAAGGATATAACTCCATTTTAAGTAATAAATTAAATGGGGATGAGCAAATAGCTTTTTACAACAGAGAAGAGATACTTCATGGTTTGTTATATTGTTATCTAAATTTAGGAGATATGGTAAATGCCTTAGAATTAGTAACAGATAGCAATCTAAAAAATCCGAACCTTTCAATTAGATTGAGAAATGAGTTTTTAATAAACTTTGTTATTACTTCTGAGAGTGAACAATTAGCTGGTAATATTTCAACCGCAATATTTCTTCATCAATATCAAAAATATATCTCGAATAATGACCTATGGATAGCTTATGACAATTTTTTAAACAGTCATGGGCTAAATTATCCAAAAGAAATTGAGGGAATTATAAATGGATTCGATTTATCTAAACTAATATATTTCTTAAAAAACATATGTAAACAAGAAGTTTATGATTCATCCTATTTGTTTGAAAGTCAAGAAGATTTGGATAACGAACGTATAGAAGTATGTTTATTATTAAGCAAATTAGATAAATCAAACTTAGAAGATTATATAAACGAAGTTGCTGAAATAAGTCGCAATCAGTTAATACGAAAAGGCATAAAGCAAATAGATGAAAGTAAAATATACGTTGACATCAAAGGAATAAGAAAGGCTATTGATAAAGATTTAAAGGAAAGTTTTTATAGAAGCTTAAATTTACTAAGTCTCCCATTATCACAAATACAAAAATTAGATACTTCGAATGATAATGTAGTTGTACCATATTATGGTAAATCAAATGACAATAATAAAGTTGAATTTAACACATCTAATATAAAAATTACTACTTATTCAAGATTTGAACAGTTCAAAGACATGTTTTTTAAAGTACGAGATATTTTTATTGCCAGCAATGAATTTGGAATCGATACATATTTAAGCATGCGAATTAGACATGGAACGTTATTGGGAGAAATTAGGAGTGTATTTGAAAATTATCAATTACTTACTAAGAAAGTAGATAATTCGGATAAATATCAAGACAATACTTTTTGGCTTCAAAAAAACCTTTTTAATTCAGAAGCAGTACGTGATAATTTTAATAAATATCTGTCTGAGTTTTCGTCACAAATAGATAATATATCTAACAACCTAAAAAACAAACTACTTCAAATTAGTACAGAAAAAAAGAAATCAGATGGCTTGTTTGATTATTCCTTTTATGAAAATGATTTATTGGCATTATTTGAATCTGACATTGGAGCAATAGAAGATTATGATGAATTTTTTGATACAATAATTAATTTTCTTTGGGAAAGAACAGAAATTGCTCTTTCCATTATTCGGGAAGAAATTTCCGAGTCGGTAAAAAATAATATGATTAAACTTTTATCTGACCTATCAAAAAATTTAGAATCGCTAATTAGCAAATACGAACATCCTGAATTAAATGAACTTGTAAACAATATAACTTTATGCCAAACTGATATTGCGAATGAATTGGATAAAATATCAGAATGGTTTAGAAGAACCAATAATAAAGTAATCAATGAGTTTTATTTGGATTTGCCAATAGATGCGAGTTTGGCTACATTAAAAAGGCTTTATAAAGACTTTACCAATTTCAATCCAGTAATTACTAATAACTGTAGTATAAAATTTGAAGGTGATACCTTTCCGCATTTTACTTATATAATGCAGAATTTATTGCATAATATCATTAGACACTCGAGATTAGATTCTGATGCTTTAGATGTAAATATTATAATTAATGAGTTAGATTCTCAACTATCGTTAGTTATAGAAAGCAATTTTTCAGATACAATTAATATAGAAGAAATGAATCAAAGGATTGAAAATACACGCCAGCAATTATTGATGCAAACTCAGGACAATGATAGAACAAGAGATGAAGGAGGAACTGGATATGTAAAAATTAAAAAAACTGTCGTTTCAGATTTATTACGTGATGAACATACAATTACACTTTATAATGTAGATGAAAGCCGTAGATTTAAATCTGAGATACAATTTGACATATCAACTCTTCAAAAAGTTAACAATGAAAGTATTATTAATTGAGGACGACCAAAATAAATCAAAGCAAATAATCGATTTTTTTCAAATCGAATTTAAAGATAGTTTAATAGAACTTCGGAAATCCTACCAATCAGGATTAAAAGAAATTTTATCTACAGACTATGATTACATTTTGTTAGATATGCAATTACCCAATTTTGATATAAAATCGGGCGAGGATGGATATAAATTCAGAAAGCTGGCCGGAGTTGATATTTTACGGGAACTTTCAAGAAAAAAAATAAACTGTAAAGTTATAGTCGTTACACAATTTGAAACATTTGGCGAGAATGAATCATATATAGAATTAAAAGATTTAAAAAAAATAATTGAAGAGCAGTTTGGTGATTTGTATATAGGAACTGTGTTTTATAGTGCGGATATGTCAATCTGGCAAAACGAGCTTAAAGATATTATTAATAAAAAACTATGATTAATATATTAGTTACCGATGATAATCAAAACAAGCTGAGTAATATCAGAAAGTTGATTGACTTAATCCCTGAAATTGATAGCTTTGATACAGCTACAAATGTGATTTCTGCGAAACGATTGATGTCAACAAATCATTACGATTTATTGATTTTAGATTTAGCCCTACCTCTGAGAGACGGAGAAGACCCATTACCTGAAAACGGAATTAACTTATTAGATGACATTAATAAAATTAACCGTATTATAAAACCATATCACATAATAGGATTATCAGAATTTGGTGATTTTATTGACCAGTTTAGATTGAAATTCGAAGATGATTTATGGGCTTTAATAAAATATGATGCAAGTTCTACGCAATGGGAAAAGCTAATTAAGAAAAAAATCGAATATCTAATACTATCAAAAAGGTCATTGCAAAATCCAAAAGTAATTTCTTATGAATACGATTTAGCTATATTAACTGCTTTGCGGCACAATGAATTAGAAGCTATATTAAACTTACCTGCCCAGTGGGAATCTTTTAAATTAAATAATGATGCTACGGAATATTTTAAAGGAAAGTTTATTGAAGGTGAAAAGGCAATAACTGTAATAGCAGCATCCGCCCCGCAAATGGGAATGGTAGCATCCTCTGTATTGGCAAATAAATTGATTACAAATTTTAGACCTAAGCACCTTGTAATGACCGGTATAGCTGGAGGGGTAAAGGGAGTAGGTAACTTTGGCGATATTTTGGTAACTGAAATTTCATACGACAGTGGTAGTGGTAAAATTAAATCAGACTCTGATAATAATGCAATATTTGAGCCTGATTATAAGTCCATTGAGTTAGATGTCGATATTAAAGAGTCGGTGTTAAGTTGCAAAACAAATAGAAATTATTTGGATGAAATCAAGAGAAATTGGGCAGGGAATAAACCCGAATCAGAATTGAATATACATATTGGGCCTTTGGCCAGCGGAGCAGGTGTAATTCAAAATAAAAAAATCATAGATGAGATTAAAGGACATAGCAGAAAACTAATTGGAATTGATATGGAAACTTATGGAGTATTTTATACTGCAAAAAATTGTTCAAAACCTCGACCTTTGACTGTTTCTTCCTTTAAATCTCTATCTGATTACGGCGACCAAGATAAAAATGATGATTACCAAAAATTTGCTGCATACACAAGCGCAAATTATCTTTATAAATTTGCTTTAAATAACATGAATTTTGAAGATACTTCAAGTATATAACTACATCAAAGAAACAGATGTCGAGATTAAACAAGCGTTGACATCTTTATTAACCCCATCAATAATTTCTTTCTCAAAGGTGTCCAAATAAATAGCTGTTGTTCTATTACCATATTCATGTCCCAACGCTTCGGCAATAAGTTCATTTGAATAACCCATACGCTTCGCTAACGTTGCCCAAGTGTGTCGAGCTACATAGGTTGTGAGATTGGAGATTTTGCAATTACTTGATATACGGTAGAGGTATTTATTGGTAGTTTTAATCCATTGTAAAATCAGTTTTTTAGCCTTTATTCCATCCTCTTCGATGTCATTTGGCAATACGGGTAATAAATATTTACTATTCTCTAATTTTAACTCTGATAGTATTTTTAATGCCGCATCAGTTAACTTTATACTATAATACTTACCTGTCTTTCTTCTTTTAAACTCAACTCGGCCATCAATAATATTTGCTGGCATCATATAAGCAAGGTCAGTGAATGATATACCAATTAAGCTAAAGCTCAATAAAAAATAATTTTTGGCAAACCATTCCGATGTATGCTGTATAACGTGGTAATTACTAAATCTGACAAGTTCATCTTTTGAAATGGCACGTTTTGCTGTTCTTTCAGGTTTGAAGTTTATATCTGTAAAGTAGTACTCGTCTCGACTAACAAGTTTTTCTTTTATCGCTTTATTAAATATCGCCCTGAGTGTACGAAAGTAATTACTGATTGTATTAGCTTTAACTCCATCAGCAATCAACTTATTCTTGAAGTTTTCAAGAAAGCGGTAGTTTAATTGTTCAAAAGAAATGTCAGTATATTCCGCAAAGCCCAATACTCGGTTAATAGCTGTTTGATATACAATTGCGTTCCCGACTTTATTATTTAAGTAGAGATTATTTACTAAGTTATTAGCATATTCATTAAATGTTATTGGCTTTGTCGATTTAATCTCGATAATGGGTTGAATCCTTAGTTTTTCTTTTAAAGCCTTTAAAGTAAAGCGTTGTTCATCTACTAAGTTTTCACTTGTTTTTTGAACTTTGTGATAGAGATTGTATATATCGGCGTGAAGCCTTTTAAAGTGTGGATGCGATTTTTTAAGAGTAGAATTTTGTTCATCCCAATGCTCTCGTGGTACCGATATGCCTACTGGAAACGTAGCGGTCTGCCGGTTGTGCGTTACTCTTACAGCTAATGGGTAAGTGCCATCTTTTTTAATACGTCTTTCATCCAAAACCAATCTTGGGAATACCATAAATTTTAAGTTTTATGGCTCGGGTGCGTGCAAATGCGTGCAAATTCTACAATTGTGCCTTGATGAAAAACAGGAATGAATGAAGCATTCTTAATAATCACTTGTAAATCAGTCCCCTTTTTTACAGGGAGTTTAGCTCAGCTGGTTCAGAGCATCTGCCTTACAAGCAGAGGGTCACTGGTTCGAACCCAGTAACTCCCACAAAGCCTAACATTTATGTTAGGCTTTTTTTGTTACTTTTAAGTATGTATTTTACTTATATACTTTATTCAGCAATTAAAGATAAATATTATGTGGGTTCATGTGAAAATGTAGATAAGCGTCTTATTAGGCACAATACCAATCATTCGGGCTTCACGGGCAAAACAGGTGATTGGACAGTTAAATGGACGGAGCAATGTATTGATAAGCCTGCTGCGTTAAAACGTGAAAAACAAATCAAAACCTGGAAAAGTCGGAAAATGATCGAAAAATTAATAGCTGGTTCAGTGCATCCCGATTTATAATCGGGAGGGTCACTGGTTCGAACCCAGTAACTCCCACGGAAAAAAGCCTTTAGATTAAGTTCTAAGGGCTTTCTTTATTTAATGGTCTTTAGTATGATGTAAGGGAAACTTATAGAGTTTATAAAAAATGCAATCCTACATCTTCAAAGCCCTAATGAACCAAATTATTCCAATAACGAAACAGGGCACAAAGGCCGTAAAAAGAACAGTATTTAACCAGTATGGTGTTAATGGTACAGACCATCCAACACCACCCATTGCGTAAGATAGTGCAACAAGCGCTAATGACAATAATGTTTGACTCTTTTTACTCATAAACGAATGTAGTTATTAATGCGAAAAACTCTATCTATTGTCACCATTTACATTACAGCGCGATAACGTTTTCGTAATTTTCTTATGTTGTTACTTCTTTTTTCAGTTTATAGTGTTTAATCTTGTTATCAACACCAATTATAAGAAATGCTGCAGCCTGATGGGTTATAGCCGTCAATATTTAAACTTACGTCAAATGAAAATTAAAGCCTCAATACTTTTATGCATTCTCTCTGCCTTATCGCTAAAGCTTAGCGCCCAGCAAGTGCCACCCGATTTTTCGAAACAGAAAACCATTTACATGGTATCAACAGCGCATTTTGATACCCAATGGAAATGGACGGAGCAAACCTCCATCAATGATTACCTGCTGACAACACTGCATGATAACTTTAACCTGATAGACAAATATCCCGACTATGTTTTCAATTTTGAGGGAGCGGTAAGATATATGTGGGTAAAAGAATATTACCCGTACGAATGGGCGAAATTAAAGGATTATGTAGCTAAAGGCCGATGGAACATTGCGGGCAGCTCGTTAGAGGCCGGTGACGTAAACATGCCATCGCCCGAGGCCCTGATGCGGAATATATTATTAGGCCAGCAGTTTTATAAAAGGGAATTCGGCAAAACCAGCAATGATGTTTATTTGCCCGATTGTTTTGGCTTTCCGTACTCTTTACCCTCTATCGCGGCACATTGCGGTTTAAAATCATTTTCAACTATAAAACTGCATGGTAATTCGGCTGTGGGTATGCCCTTCAATGTGGGTGTATGGCAGGGAACAGACGGCTCAAAGATATTGGCAGAAATAGAGGCCGGAAGTGTTAGCGCGAAAATAAACAGCGACTTAACAAATGATGCCACCGTATTGAAAAACATTAACGCCACCGGCGATAAAACCGGGGTGTATGTTGATTATAAATTATACGGCACCGGCGACAGGGGCGGAGCTCCCGATGACGCGTCTGTAGCGATGCTGGAAAAAAACCTGCAGGGCACCGGCCCTGTTAAGGTTATTGCTGCTTCAACCGACCGTTTGAGCAATGACATTACACCCGCTCAATTCGCCAAGCTGCCGGTTTACAACGGTGAGTTTATTTTATCGAGGCATGGCACGGGCACTTATACCGCGCAATCATACATGAAATTGCTGAACCGCCGAAATGAGCAGTTAGCCGATGCAACAGAACGCGCATCAGTAGCTGCCGACTGGCTGGGCGGCGTACCTTATCCTAAAGAAAAAATAAACGAAGCATGGATACGTTTTTTACGCCACGAATTTCATGACGACGTTACAGGTACAGGAATACCTGAAATTTATAACTATTCATGGAATGATGAGTTTGTGAGCCGCAACCAGTTCAACGCTGTATTGAACAATGCTGCCGGGGGAATTTCGCGCGCGCTGGATACCCGTACAACAGGCATCCCGCTTACTGTATTTAACCCCCTTTCGGTTGAACGGGAAGATGTGGTTGAAGCAACGGTTGATCTGTCGGAAAATGCAAAGGCAGTTAAAGTATTTAATAAGGATGGAAAGGAAGTGCTGTCGCAGATCATAAAAAAGGAAGGTAAAGCGGCCCATATATTGTTTATGGCAAAATTACCTGCCAACGGGTTCGAGGTGTATGATGTGCGGGAGAGCAACGAAACCGCTGTTCAAAAAAGCCAGTTAGCTGTATCAAACCAGGCGTTGGAGAATGCACGTTATAAAGTTACCATTGATAAAAACGGCGATATAGCCAATGTGTTTGATAAACGCTATAAAAAGGAGTTATTAAACGCACCCTCGCGGCTGGAGCTTTTAAACGACCCATCGGTTGAATGGCCGCAGTGGGAGGTGATGTACAAATCGGTAACAACCGCACCAAGGAGTTATGTAGCCGGTGTTAAAAGCATCAGCATTGAAGAGAATGGACCGGTGCGAGTTTCGCTTAAAATTGTGAGGGAGACGGAAGGCTCGACTTTTACGCAATATATCCGATTGGCAAATGGTGAGGCGGGAAATCGTGTGGATATTGTTAATGATGTAGACTGGCATTCTAAAAACACGTTGTTAAAAGCCTCGTTCCCACTAAACGTATCCAACCAGAAAGCAACTTATGACCTGGGGCTGGGTACCGTAGAACGTAATACCAATACCGAAAAAATGTACGAAGTGCCTGCACAGCAATGGGCCGACCTTTCTTCGGCAAAGGGTGAGTATGGTGTAACTATTATGAACGATTGTAAGTACGGGTGGGATAAGCCCGATGACCATACGCTACGTTTAACCTTGTTCCATACACCGCAGCCCGCCGCGAGGTACCCTATTGCCGCTTTCCTTGATTTTGGCAGGCACCAGTTCACTTATTCCATTGCAGGGCATAGTGGCGACTGGAAAAACGAAACCACTTTGTGGCAACCGGCTTTTCTTAACCAGCCTGCGGTTCCTTTTCAAACCAGCAAACACGAGGGACGGTTAGGGAAATCATTCTCGTTTGCATCGTTAAATACCAAACAGGTAGCAATCAGGGCTATTAAACAGGCCGAAAACAGCAGCGAGATAGTAGTGCGCCTGCAGGAGCTAACCGGGGCCGCGGCTAAAAATGTAACCCTTTCAATGGCCTCCAAAATAACGTCGGCCCGCGAGATCAATGGCGCTGAAGACGCAGTTGGCTCGGCTACAGTTAAAGACGGAAAGCTACTGGCTGATATGAACCCTTACCAACCACGCACTTTTGCGGTAACTGTTGAAAGCCCGGCAGCTAAAGTTGAAGCCACTCAAAGCCTGCCTGTTAGATTAAGGTATAATACCGAAGTAACTTCGCCCGATGTTGACCGTACAGCGGGTGCCGGTACTGATTTTGATGGAAAGGGCCACACCATCCCATCTGAATTATGGCCGCAGGAAATTAACTCGGAAGGCGTTATTTTTAAATTGGGTCCGCCAAAAATTGGTCCCAATAATATTGCTAATGACGCGATAACCTGTCATAATGATACCATAGCCTTGCCTACCGGTAATTTTAAACGGTTATATATACTTGCCGCTGCAACTGAAGATACCCGTGGTAATTTCAAGGTTGATGGGGAAATCTTCAATATCGGGGTACAATATTTCTCGGGTTTCATAGGACAGGAGCAGCAACAGACCTTCAAAAACAAGTTTAAACCTACCGATCCGTCTATCAGTGAACCATACCTTAAAACAGATAATATTGCGTGGATGGCGAGTCACAGGCATGATGTATCTGGCATAAACGAAGCTTATATTTACTGTTACCTGTATAAATATGCCATTGATATTAAGCCGGGTGCTAAAACCCTGGTACTGCCCGATAATGATAAAATACGGGTTTTGGCCGTTACCCTGGCTACTGATGAAAATGCAGCTACCTACCAGGCTGCTGTGAAATAATAAACAATAAGTAATTTTCAGATGGGCCCGTATAAACTGTACGGGCCTTTTTGTTTAAACACTTTATAAGCCTAATGATATATAGGTTTGCATAATATTTCCAGCGAAAAATCAGACAATCAGTAAATAATACCATAATTGGCCCAAACAATACCATAAAAGCTGGTTATTACCCCTTACATTTGGGTAATGAAAAGGAGCATACCGATTTATGATATTTGCAGCCTCACTCAAAAGCAGGATGATATACTGATAAGCCGTTTCGCGCCTTATTTAAAAAGTCATCGCAATTTGCACCTGGCGCATAAGCATTCTTTTTATCACCTGGTGTTTTTTACCCAAGGCGGCGGTTCGCAAACTATCGATTTTGAATATGTGCCCGTAAAGCCAAACCAGGTTTATTTTATGATACCCGGCCAGGTACATAACTGGGCTTTTGAGGGTGATGTGGATGGATACATCGTTAACTTTTCGGTGCCATTCTTTCAGTCATTCCTGTTAAAAGCCAATTACCTGGAGGAGTTTCCGTTTTTTACCGGAATTATTAAAGATGCGGTAATTGATATCCCGGCAGATTTACAAAGCAAGGTGATTGGCCTTTTCGAAGAACTGATCCGCGAAGCGGAAGAGCCAAAACAGCTCGAGATGGATATGATAAGGGCCATCATGCTGCAATTATTTATCAGCATTGCACGGCTGGGGTTAAATACCGTAAATACAGCCATAACGCCCTATAATTATACGTTGCTGCGTAACTTTCAAAAACTGATAGAAAAAAATTATACCACGATTAAACTGCCGAAGCAATATGCCGAGCTGTTGTACATCACCCCAAACCACCTCAACGCACTTTGTAATGATGTGCTGGGTATATCGGCAGGTGAGGTTATACGTAACCGCATAGCGCTGGAAGCTAAACGTTTATTAATAAACAACGACCTGACCATATTGGAAATAGCTAATCAACTCAACTTTACCGACAACTCATACTTTACCAAATTTTTTAAAAAGCAGGTTGGCCTAACCCCCGAAGAATTTAAAAAAACAATTAACAGCCATGAACATATCAGTAAATAACATCCCGATGGAATTATCCCCTATATCAGCCGCTATACATTGCAAATGCCCTAAATGCCGCAAAGGCAATATGTTTGCCAATAGTATGTATGGCCTCTCCTCACAAAAAATGAACGAGAGTTGCCCGCACTGCGGCTTTAAGTTTGAAATTGAACCAGGGTATTTTTATGTGGCTATGCTGCTTAGCTATTGTTTTAATGTTGCGCAAATGGTAACGCTTGCAGTAGCTACCTACATATTAACAGGCAGCCATAACCCGTGGTTATATACAGGCATATTACTAGGGGTAGCGGTTGTATTGTCGCCGTTTAACTTCAGGTATTCAAGAGTGGTATTATTGTACTGGTTAACGCCGGGTGTACATTATGATCCGGATAGGGCGAGGGATGATTATAAGAAGTTGTAATTAATTATAAAGATAGATTTACGAAGTTTTAAAAACTTCGTAAATCTTATAAGGGATCAATAAGCCTTACTTATCACTCAACATAATAGGATTCCCTTTACCGCCGATTATAATGACCTTGGTATTGGGTGATAGGGCAATTTCTTTTTGCGCTTTAATGGTTTCGTATTGTAATTGCTTGTCGGATAAACCTGTTGACAGGATCTTTTGATAATCAGCAATACCTTGTGCTTCTACGCGTTTACGGTCGGCTTCCTGGCGTTCCTTTTGAAGCACGAACTGCATCTTCTGTGCATCCTGTTCGGCTTGTATTTTCGATTCAATACTGGCGCGTACAGTGGCCGGTAAAGTAACATTGCGTATAAGTACCTGCTGGACTTCCAGGCCGTTTTTAATGAAGTTATCGCTGATAGTTTTATTTATTTTATATTGAAACTCCTGCCGTTTGGTTGAATAAAGATCGACCGCAGCGTAACTTACCGCATTATCGCGGATAGCAGTACGGGTAATGGGGCGAACGATCTTGTTTTCGTAATCAGCGCCAATATTCTGTAAAATAAACGGCGCCCGCGAGGGGTTCACGCGGTACAATACAGAAAGATCAATGGTAACTTCCAGTCCGTCGGATGATAATACTTTTATGGCATCGTCACCTTCAACAGCTCCCTCGCCGCTTTTGGCGCTCATGGTATAATTTTCTGTTTGTATGCTGAATGTGGTTACTTCAACCAAAGGGTTAATAAGGTGCAGGCCGCTTTCCAGCACATTATCCTGTACTTTACCAAAAAGTGTTTGCACGCCAACTTTACCCGGTTCAATGATCTTGAATGCCGACGACATTAAACCCAATATCATAATAACTATACCGGCAATACGCACCGTACCGCCAAAATGGCTTGCAGGTTCGGGTGAGCGTTTGAGCACTGTACCAACAGCGAGTACAATTACTCCTAAAATGAGGATCAGCATAGTTTTTTTAAATTAAGGTTTAAGTGTGTTGCGTATATCTTTTAACTGCCGTATTTTAAGTACAATAAATATTGCCCCGCCAAATACAGCCGCTAAAATAAAATCATAACGTTTGGCTATAATTCCCTCGTAGGCCATTACCATGCATATAAAAATGCATAGATTATAAAAAAAGCTTAAAGCCAGTTTTTTGCCCATTGCTTAATATACAACTATATCCGGGTCAATTTCCTGTGCCCAGGCTAAAATGCCGCCCTGCAGGTTGCTCAGGTTGGTATAACCCAATTGTTCCAGTTGCATAATAGCTGCTGCGCTGCGTTTGCCACTGCGGCACATTATTACAACAGGTTTGTCCCGGCTTATTTTATCCGCTTCTATTAGCACGCCGCCCAATGGTATTAACTCGCCGCCGATGTTTGATGTTTCATACTCAAAATCTTCCCTTACATCTATCAACTGGAAATCTTCGCCGCTATCTATTTTCTCTTTAAGTTCCTGTACGGTTATCTCTTGCATTATATTAAAATTATTTTGTGTTTATCAAAGATAAGTTAAGTATTAAATATTTGCGTCCTTATTTTGTAACAATCGGTGTCCCGGTGCGTTTCATATATGTTTTTAATATTAGAGCATATTACATGGATAAAGTTACGCGCTTTTTTTGGTTCTGTTCGGGCGCACATGTTGATACATTAAAGAAGTATCCTATTGAGCATAATAAGTATTTTGGCATTGGCGCTACCATATTTTTTACAGCCTTGTTTGCCTGTCTTTCGGGTGGGTATGCCATGTATTTTGTATTTAACGGCGATGCATTCGCGGTGGGCTTTGCCATACTGTTCGGCTTATTATGGGGCACAGCCATATTTAATATGGACCGTTATATCGTATCCAGCATCAACAAGGAAGGCTCAACCAATCAGCAGATATTACAGGCCTCGCCCCGTATTTTACTGGCAATTATGATCGGCATTGTGATATCGCGCCCCCTGGAGCTGAAGATATTTGATAAAGAAATTCGCGAGAAATTAAAAACCGCGTACTTAAAGGGTCAACATGGCAAAATAGATACGCTGCAAAAAACATACAGCGAAAAATACAGCATGGAACTGGCCAAAGATGCCGACCTGAAAAAGGAAAAAGACTCGCTCGAAAAAGATATTAACCGTTCGCGTAGCCAGTTGAACGAAGAGGTATTTGGCGAAAAAAGCAATCAAACTTCAGGCATAGTAGGCTATGGCACTTACGCCAAACAAAAAAACACCATATTACAGGAAAAGGATGACCGTTTAAAGCTGGTTACCGCAAATGCCGAAAAGCTGGATCAATACCTTAGCCAGCGCAAAGAGTATGAAGGCGTAAACAACGTGCGCCTGTTTAGCGAACATCAACTGGACAGTTTATCAAAAGTAGCCGGTTTTGCCCACCGCAACTGGGCGCTTGGTCAGTTAACTTATAACGAAAATGGCACGCGAGACCTGGACACTTACCTGGCCATATCATTTATAGGTTACCTGTTTATTTTGTTTGAGTGTTTGCCGGTATTCGTGAAGCTGATGTCGCCCAGGGGGCCGTATGATATTGCAATTGCAAACCTGCAGGACGCGGATATACATTATGCCGAACGGGATAAAGAACGCAACATAACCGTTACCGACAGTGTTTTTGATCATCACCTGGATGAAGACATAAAGCGCCGCAAAAAAACAATTGCCACCCGGTCAGACTATGACAGTGAGCGGCATAGATATGATTAAGTATTGAGTTAATTTTCACTACTTTTAATTTTAATTTATTTGAATGAAAAATCCGTTACTTGCCGTTTTCGCTTCTTTTATTTTTATAAGCGTATCAATTGCACAAACTCCGGCAAAGCCTATTTATTACGAAGTTTCATTTCCTAACGCGGTTCATCATGAAGCTGAAATTATAATGACCATTCCGCAGGCGCCTGACGGTGCATTGCGGCTGCACATGAGCCGGTCGTCTGCCGGGAGATATGCTACACACGAGTTTGGTAAAAACGTATATAATGTAAAAGCTTTTAATCCTGACGGCACTGCGCTTGAAATTAAACAAACAGAAGGCGATCAGTACCAGATTGCACAACATAGTGATGTGGTAAAAATAAGTTATACGCTGTTCGGTAACTGGACCGATGGCACCTATGCAAGTATCGACCCCAGCCACGCCCACCTGAATATGCCTGCAGTTTTTATGTGGTTAGCCAATTCGGGTTTTGATCAGCGACCGCTTAAATTCCAGTTTAATGACCTCGAAAAATACGGCTGGAAAGTAGCCACCCAATTAAAGCACGAAGGCGCCAATGTTTACTCGGCACCCAATATGCAGTATATGATGGATAGCCCTACTGAGCTGTCGAACTTTAAGGAGACAAGCTGGGATGTCGCCAATACCGATGGCAAAAAGGAGCGGATAAATCTGGCGGTACACTCCATTGATGACCAGGGCACTATTGACAATTTCGGCAAAATGGTACAAAAGGTAGTGCAGGAAGAAAAATCCATATACGGCGAACTGCCGACCTATGATTTTGGCGAATATACTTTTTTGGATGATGTGTACCCAACCAATTCGGGCGATGGCATGGAGCACCGCAATTCAACCTGTATTGTGCAAACAGAGGATAAGGTTGCCGGTAATGAGACCGATCTGTTGAGTACCTTCTCGCATGAATATTTTCATAGCTGGAATGTAAAGCGCATACGCCCAAAATCATTGGAGCCGTTTAATTTCGATCATGCCAACATGAGTAGTGAGCTTTGGTTTGCCGAAGGCTTTACTCAATATTATGGCGAACTGGTGCTGGCACGTGCCGGTTTTACCGCTACCGATGATTATACGCAAATTTTAAGCGGATTGGTAAACTCCATTTTAAACACTCCCGGAGCGGCGAAATATCCGGCTACTGAGATGAGCAGGAAATCGGTTTTTACGGATGCAGGGGTGTCAATCGATCCGGCTAATTATGCTAATAATTTTACCACCTATTATTATTATGGCGGTGCTATTGCCCTGGCGCTTGACCTGCGCCTGCGCAGCGAATTTAATTTAACCCTTGATGACTATATGCGCGCCGTTTGGCTGGCCCGCGGAAAAGAGATGAGGCCATACACCATCCCCGACCTGCAAAGCGACTTGGCCAAACTAACTAAAGACCCCAAATTCGCTGCCGATTTTTTTAACAAATACATTTACGGTATTGATAAAAACAATTATGAAAGCTTGTTAGCAAAAGCGGGCTTATTATTGCGTAAAGCACAACCGGGTAAAGTATGGCTCGGTTTAAGTTCTACAGCTATACGGGGCCGTTCGGGACAGGCGAGGGCGGCAAGTAATACGGGGCTCGCCATCACGTCAAACAGTATAATTGGTTCCCCACTTTATAAAGCCGGTATTGATGCCGGGGATGTAATATTAAAAGCCGATGGAAAGGATATAACCGATGCTGCATCGTTAAGCCAGGTTATTACTGATAAAAAACCGGGAGATAAAATCATCATCAACTATAAAAACCGCGCCGGCGACCATGAAACTACGCTTACCTTAGAAGAAAATCCATACCTTGAAGTGATAACTTTTGAAAAGGCCGGGAAGCAGCCAAACGCTGAGCAAATAGCTTTCAGAAATAGTTGGTTGTCATCAAAAGTGAAATAAACAGAATTAGGAAATGAAAACCGAACCACACCCCATTCCGCGCATAGCTATACATAGTATTGCTACCGGTTTGTTAATGATGGCCTTTTTCACCATGTTATGGGCAATTATAGCTCATGCCGGGTTAGCCGGCCGCGATAGTAATATAGAGATTGTTGTGTTTGCCGTGCTGGCCATAGCGTTTGTGGTTAAGGCTATATACTTTTTTTCGATCGCCAAACGTTTCCCAAAATCAACAACTGAAGCGCACGCCGAAGTGGGTAAAAGATCAGGAATGTGGTTCGGTATTATTTTTGGCGCTGAGGGGCTGGGCATTTTTATAGCGATCAATATAGTGAATAACATCGGGCATCCCGACCTGGTTATTCCGGCAATTGCCTTAGTTGTAGGCCTTCATTTTTACCCTATAGGCTGGCTGTTTAAACGAACTATTGATTATTACCTGGCTACATGGGCTACCTTAATTGCAGTACTCGGCATAGTATTCACCTTAAATAAAACGCTGCCGCAAAATGATATTCTTGCCTTTGTAGGTATAGGGCTGGCCATAGCCACATCGGCCTACGGCATATATATGACACTTAGTGGCCGTAGCATGTTGAATCAATTACCTGAAAATTCAGCAACATCCGCTATTGTTTAAAATCCGGATAGTAAAAGCAGCCAGGTTTATTGTTGTATACAACGAATAGTAAACCCTAAAGGCCCATCATTAGTATTACCTACGCCCGCAATAGCTTCTGTGTTATTTAATAATGACCGGCTAAAAGACTCAGGCGCCGCCGACCAAAAATAACAAGCCATACCAATACTTGCAAAGCCCCCATATCCGCGGTTACCTGCGGGCAACCCGGTAAAGCCGCTGCTATTGCTGGCATTGGTGTTGGGTGCCGTCCAATGTGTTGTGCCGGCCTCTTTCATTTTTCCGCCTGTTACATTATCGCCGCCTAAATAGGCTGACAGTGTTTGCCAGTCGGTACTATTAGGCAGGCGCCAGCCTTTGGGGCAAATATTACGTATATCATGAGCAGCAATATAATTATACAAATGGCCATAAACAGCACCATTTGCTGCATCATTATTATAATCGCAATAAGCAGCAATATTTGCAGTTTCCCAGGTTGTATTATCAGTTATATTGGGCATAGCATCGCCATTGCGAAAATGTGTTGCCTTTAAATTTTCAACCATCCACACCTGTGTACCTATAGTTATGGTATGATAAATGTTCCCGTCAATATCAATACCGTTGGTTGTTACTATAAATTGTGTGCTGTATGCAGTACCTATTGAATTAACGGCATAGGCCCGGATATAGTAAGTTTTGCCGGGTATAAGTCCGGGTATGGTATTATTAAAAGCGCCTGTTCCGGTACCTGTTTCCAGTTTATTAATAGCGGTAGTTGGATTGGGTATAGTATCCCAGCAAAAGCCACGGCTGGTTATTGTTGCGCCGCCACTTTTATCTACACTTCCGGTTACCTGTAATGAGGTAGTTGCAATGGCCGATAGCTGCCCGGTAACCGTTGCATGCCCTAATGTAGTAAATGAAATTTGCTGCCCGTAGCCTACCCCGTTACTATTAATGGCATAAGCTTTTACATAATAAGTAGTATTTTCACTAAGGGCCAAAAGCTGGCTTGAAAATGAAGCAAGCCCTGTGCCGGATAATACACGGGTATTGTTAATGTTAGGCGATGGCGAAGTGCTCCAGCATACACCCTTTGCAGTTATTTCGGCACCGCCATCTGATGTGATATTACCGCCGCTTACAGCAGTTACAGCGTCAATACCCGTTGCGGCAACTGTAGACAAAACGGGGATTGCTGTTTTTGCATCCTTTTTACAGCTGCTAAAAAATACAGACAGCAATAATACAGATGATAAGGTAACACGGTAAATAATATTTTTCACGGCTAAATATAAAAAAAGCCTTTTATCCATTAAAAACTTAGTTTATAAATAGCTTAGTTAATGTTTTATATACTTTTCTATTTCCGCGATAAATTTATCAGGGGTTTCATTGGGGAAGCCGTTCCATTTATTCAACACTTTACCTTGTTCATCAACTAACAAAGTATAAGGGAAATTACCTTCGCTGTTATATTTGTCAGCCAGCGCGTCATTCAGTTTTTGTTGTTCTTTGCTTAATTGGTTTTTCTTTTGGCGTGGAAAATCTGCCCTTACTAAAACCAAATGGCTTGCAGCATAAGTTTCAAAGGCAGGTTTTTCCAATATTTCTTTTCGCAGCATTATACACGGGCCGCACCAATCAGACCCCGAAAAATTGATCAGAATAAGCTTATGCTGTTTGGCAGCTTCTGTTTTTGCTATGTTAAAATCCCCAAGCCAGGTTACCCCGGGAGTTAGGAAAATTGCTAAATAAATTGCTAAAATCTTCATATCAATTATCTTAAATATTTATCATTTAAACCCAAGGCTAAGGGATATCACATCCGATACCAGGTCAGTGGTTTGTGTGTAATGCCCATATCTTATTTCCAAATCGTGTAAATTTTGCCATCCTAAAACACCCGATGGGGGCGCTATGCGAAGCCCTATCCCATAAAAACCACTTTGAAATTTTGAGTAGGCGTAATTGCTCGTGTAGTAGGCTTCGGTAGATTTATGAACCTCATAGGGCGCAAAATACTTTGATGCTGTTTGATCGTAATACCTGTAAAACGGTGAAAGCGATAAAAATGGCGTAATTTTATAAGGCACTTCCAATCCAACGGTGTTTGAATGAATACCCCAGTCATCCGTATAATAACGGTAATATGAGCGTATAATAATATTATCACCCCAAAAGTAATTGAGCCTGAATCCCAATGGTAGTTTAAAACGTGTTGCCGGAAGTTTTTCAACCGAGTCCTGCCCATTTGTGAAATACACCCGGTGAAACGGCAGCCCCAAATACCCTTTTTGCACAACCACATCGCCTAAAAGCATAAACTGCAACCTCGAGTTAACCATTTGTGAGTATGATAAAGAGCCTGTATAAGTATTTCGCGGTGTTGTTGGAATACTTGCTTTACCACCATGCCCTCCGGACGTGCCGCTGGCTGACGTTATAATTGGTGTACCCGAAATTACCGTAGTGCTTGTAGGTATAAGCTCGGATGGATAAATCAAGGTGACATGATCTAAATAGGCCTGCACTTTTGCGCTGAATTCGCCATTTTTATTAGCTGTTTTTTGCGAGAAATGCAGATCGCCACCTAATGACTCATAATTATATTCTCCTGAATAATAAGTGCCGATTCCGAAAGAGCTTCCTTTTTTCTCATTTTCAATGGTCCAATCTACTGATGGGTAAATGCGGATGCCATCTTTTTGCGAGGCTCCGGTTTTAGAAACAAATGCTTGTGATGCAGAGGTATGATAATCAAACCCGAAACCAAGCGATAATGTGTTTTTATTCATTGCCTGGTTCTTCCAAACCAGGTTTAATGTTAAACCATTTGAAATATCAGTTACCTTTTCGCTGCCGATACCGCCCGTTACAGGTGAATGATCACCATTTTGCCAATAATAGCTCGAAACAAGATTAACCTCATCTACCTTTAATTGCCTGGGATTGTATGCAGGTGTATCAGGTTCCAAATTAATAGTGTGAAATAAACTGCTGCCCGGTTTATTAAAGTTCATGCTATCTTTAGTTTGCGCATGTGTACTTAACCGGCATATCAATGAAAATCCAACAACGGATAACCAGATCTTTTTCATAAAAATTGATTTTATATCCGTTAATTAATTACAGCCACAACCACCACCTGTTTTGCCGGCATTAGCGCCGGATGCAGCCTCGCGGTACGATTCAAAATTCAGTTCATTCTTTTCCACCTTGCGGTTGCCCAATATCATTTCCGAATCATTGAGACGGCTTTTCTGGTACTCTTTTAAATTAACACACGATGTAACGCTTATTGCGATCAGCAATCCAATAAACACACATGCTATTAGCTTTATCATATTAGGGGATTTAATTAATATTTATATTCCTTGATGTATACATCCGGTCATTGTCATCAATAATAACCGCTTCAATATCCTTCATTTGATTTATCATATCTAATCCGGCAGCGATACCCATAATAGTTACCGGCGTAGCCATTGCATCGGCTATTTCGGCATTAGTGGTAATAATAGTTACGCTTTTAATACCGGTAACCGGAAGCCCGGTACGCGGATTAATGGTATGCGAATATTTTTTGCCGTTTACCACAATAAATTTTTCGTAATTACCGGAAGTGGCTACCGCCATATTGCTTATGTTGATATATGAAAACACCTGATGTGACGAGTTTGGGTTCACTATTCCTACGGTCCATTGTTTGCCGTCAGGCTGTAGCCCCCAGGTGGCCAAATCTCCCGAAGCGTTTACAACGCCGCTTTCAACACCTTCGCTTATCATTACCTGTTTGGCGCGTTCTGCAGCATAACCTTTGCCAATACCGCCAAAGCCAATGCGCATGCCTTTCTCCTTTAAAAACACCGTGCATTTCTCATTATCCAGTATAATATTCCTGAAATTAATAAGGCGCACCATTTTTTTAGCGGTGTCTTTATCAGGCAATGAAGACATGGTTTGATCAAAGTTCCATAACCGTTTATCAATGGAGCCGTAACTGATATCAAATGCGCCCTGCGTAACTTCTGATATCCGCATGGAGCGTTGAATAAGATTAAATGTTTCCCTGCTTACAGCTACGGGAGCTATACCCGCGTTGTTGTTAACCTGGTTGGTTTCGCTGTCATCACTAAAAGTAGTGAGCAAGCGCTCAATGCGTTGTATCTCGCTTATGCCGGCGTCAATTCTTTCATTGGCCCACTGTTTGTTATCGGCAACAACACTCAGTTCAAAGTGGTTACCCATTAACTTACAACTCCTTTTAAAAACCTCTAAACCAGCCATCATCCTACTTAACAGAGACTATTTGATCAGTTAAAAATACCGCTTATCCATCGCCCGGGCGTATTGTATGGACGAATACGGCATTTGTACCGATGAATCACATCAGTACAATAACAATAGTAACGAGTTATTCTGTAGTGAAAATGAAATTCCAGTCCGGAGTATAGCGATAACGGTTATTTAACATTTATTAACAAAATGCCGCAGATGGATGTATGATAATAGCATGTGTTAATACTATAACCCAACCTGTAGGGTTAACAAATAATGATAAAAATTTTCTATTTATCGGATCTGTTTTTTTAGAAATTAGTTTTTTTTATGGATGGAATGAATACTTTATATTTAACAAATTATAATCATCATTCTCTTAAAATTTGACAGATCTGCAATAATGAAAACAAAAATTTTAATAATCGCCTGTACGTTTTTTTGCAGCATTAATATGTTGTATGGCAAACAGGCACCAACACTATACGGAACTTTAAGTGACAAAAACATTAAATATTTTGGTCGCTGGGATTTTACCAACAGTACGCAATATGTAAGCTATTGGGGTGGCGCTTATATTAAAGTTATTTTTACCGGCACTACTGTTAAAGCCCGGGTTGGCAATAAAAGTAATTTTTTTGCGAAGATAGATGATGGCCCATGGGTAAGCTTTTTAAATGCTAAGGATACGCTTAATCTAACGCCCACCTCTATAAGCAAAGGCAGTCATACTTTAATACTGGCACAGGGGAAGGATTATAATTACGTGTTTAACTTTCAGGGCTTACTGTTGGATGAAGGCGCAAAAACCAAATCGCCCAAAGTATCATCAACATTAATAGAATATATAGGCGACTCAATTACTACCGGCTATACTGATGCCCAAGCTGATGTTTCCTGTTATGCCTGGGTATGCTCAGAAGCTTTAAAAACTGAACATACACAAATTGCTTATCCGGGTATTACGCTGGTAAGCTACCCCAAGCCGGGTATGGATGTGCAGTATTTTAAACAACAATGTTCAGGTGCAAATCCTACTGATTGGGATTTCAACACTTATACGCCTAAAGTTGTGGTGATCAACCTGGGTACAAACGATAATAATAAAAAAGTACCTGATAGCCTGTTAATGAAGGGCTATAGCATTTTTTTAAAAACCATACGTGATAAATTTCCCAAAGCCGAAATCTTTGTAATGCGCACCTTCCTGGGAGTAAAGGCAGCGCCAACCCTGGCCGTTGTTAACGCCCGTATTAATGCCGGCGATAAAAAGCTGCATTATATTGATACCAATGGCTGGGTTACCAAAGCTGATTATACCGATGGGTTGCACCCCAGTGTAAGCGGAAACATAAAAATAGCAGGCTTGCTGCAGCCTATTTTGGCGCCGTATGTGAAGTGATATATCCCCGGTTTTTGATCAGCTATTTGCTATCGTCAATCTTATTCTGCCGATACCAATTTAACACATGTAGCCTGATTTACCTCCACTTTTTCAGGTGTTAAAGTGAGTTTTCCGGTTGACTTATCTATTTTAAACTCAGTTATACTGTTGCCATCTTGCGCTGCGACCAGCATAAAATTACCTGATGGCTCTATTACAAAACTTCTTGGCGTCCTGTCGGTTGG
>Ga0206923_1036_pt1 | contig 31563 bp, 29 predicted proteins | sample Alteio_BWOrgHeat_64_FD_152961 | JGI IMG/M metagenome (GOLD analysis project Ga0206923, IMG submission 152961) | Enriched cells from forest soil in Barre Woods Harvard Forest LTER site, Petersham, Massachusetts, United States -... | ecosystem: Environmental > Terrestrial > Soil > Temperate forest >...
CATTCGGTAAAACCCGCGGATGATATGCGGGTGATTAATATAGTTTTCACCTACCCGCGACAATGCCTTCTGAATGATCTTCATCGGCTCATAATAGGCGATATTTACCTCTTTTAACGCGATGGCATTTTTAGCGAGGCCGATGTTTAACGCCTGTCCGTCTTTAAACTCAGCTATGGATAACATTTTAGTTTGATAGCCAATGCTTGACACCTTGAGGCTGTCTTTTAAATTGGCAGCAGGTATAATCAACACGAACTCGCCGTTTCTGTTAGTGGCGGTACCTATACCTTTTTTGTCGATAGCTATACTAACGCCGCGAAGGGCTTGCTGGCCTTCTGTGGCTTTTACTTTGCCGCTAATACTGATGCCACCCTGTTGCCCAAATACGGCAAAACAGCATAGCAATAATAAACTTGTTAGGGGAATAAGTTTTTTCATTTCGATATAAATTAGCGTTAAATATGTGCCAGCCTAAATTAGCACGCACAATAATAGCAATGCATATCGGAAGCAAAAAACAAAGTATATGATTTAGTTGATTGTAGCGACCAGTTTAACTAATTAAGCGACAAGGGTTTTAAATTAAATAACTATTACTTAAAACTGATCTTTACCGGATATAAGGGTAATTAAGCTAAAACTCGTTTTATTGCGCTTATTTAGCTACCGGGTACCAATTCCTTAACCGCACATCAATATTTTTATCGCCGGCATTAACCAGGGCTTTAAACTGGTTGATGTCCTGTCCGCGATAATGGTATGGGTATACTGCTTTTGGTTTAAATGCCAGTACGCCTTGTGCCGCGGTAGCAACATCCATAGTATAAGGCAGGTTCATACAAACAAAAGCTATGTCGATGTTTTTCAGCGCGCGCATTTCGGGAATATCGGCAGTATCACCTGAGATATAAACATTTTTACCCCCAATAGTCAATACATAACCATTACCCCTGCCTTTAGTGTGAGGGGCGGTTGACGATTCGGGCAGGTTATACATAGGTATAGCAGTTATAGAAATACCTAACTGCGTGGTTTTATCGCCATTTTTCAGGATCACCAGCTTTTGCTTATCGGTTGTAGCAGGCAATTTATCTGCCACAGCCTGCGGAACTACAATTACAGCATGCGCGGTATTTACCGCGTCAATGGTTTTTGGGTCCAAGTGGTCGCCGTGAATATCGGTTATCAATATCATATCGGGTGCTGCGAGACCCTTAAAGACATCCGCTCCGCCGGTTGGGTCAACGTATATATTTTTGCCATTATAAGTTAATACCAGCGTAGCATGCACAATAGGCTGAATGGTAAGCTCGCCGCCGTTTGTTTTTTCGTGATCAGCCTCGGCCCGCTGTGCATGTGCAAATAGTATTCCAAACGAAAGGAAAAGGGCAAGTATGAGTTTTAGTTTCATGGTGTTTGTTTTGTACGTTGATATTCTGTTTATGATCGGGGGCTTAAATATAGTATTTATTTTATTTCTTGCTGGCGGCTTCTTGCAACATTAAGAATTTTGATTATTTCCCTTTCACCACATTAAACGTTGTCTCTCCATAAGTAACATCATTACCTGTTACCCCCTGCACTACTATTTTATACCTGCCGGTTATATCGCTGGTAGGAAAGGATAGCTCCGCATCTTTCAGCGATGATACTTTTACGTGGTAATTCCAGTAAATGGTGGATTGGTAATCATTTACACCAGTGGTGTCTTTTGAATAATCTGACGGATAAAACTCCTGAGCAGCATAGATGCCTTTAAATTGATTGGAACGGTCTATTATCTTATCTAATATGCAGCCTGCATAAGGAACTGGACCAACAGCCGTAAGATAGTAGCGTCCTTTAATTGGTGTCAGGTTATCTATAGCATTAACATGGTTAGGGCAATTTAATACATTATAACGGCATACATAATCGCCACACTCATTTTTTCCCATTGACGGAGATTGATAGTTTAATATATCCTCATTATCATTATAGCCATTTATCTTTACTTCTTTCAGGTGGCGGGCGTGCTCATCCGGAGGTATTTCCAAATAATTATTACTTTCATTAGCCTTTATTTCGTGATAGTCAGGTATAGCTGAAATGGCGAGTTCTGTATTAAAAGAAGCATAAGGATCTTTAATAGCCATTTTATAACCTTTTGGATGTTTTCCGGGTACAATAAGGGTTACCAATTTGCCGGGTTCGGTAATAGCGAACGAATCTCTTAATGCGAAGGTGCCTGTCTTGTCAGTCGATGTAACATTAAGCGGATTAGCTAAATTCACTATATTAACAGGATCCTTTAATGGTTGACCTTGCCATACCGTTTTACTTAAGACTACAGATACTTGGCCTGTAACTTTATCCGGTATTTTAGAACGAATTACACCGCTCAAATTCGACGGTTTATCACCCACCCAGGTAACCTTACCGGTAAAGCTTAGGTAGCTGATTTTTTTTGTGGTGTCCGTGGGCTGAGTTTTCAGCATATCCGTCCATGTATAGCGGCTCCAGCCTTTAATGAGCAATATACTTTCCAGGAACTGCTTGTCGGGCGCGGTCAAATAGCTTTCTCTTTCAGGTAAACCGCCCAGGTCATGCTTCAGGTAAAAATAACTTTCTATATCGTTCTTCTTATTAATGCTGATACGGTTTTCCTGTACACAGGCTATGGATACCATTCCCGAATCCGGCAAACTTGTATCCAGCTTTATTTTTACGTTAACCTTTTCCCGCGTGGCATATTCACTTTTATCGGTACTTATCTTTACCGGTTCACGCTTATCATAATGTGCAAAGAACAACCGTTCGGCAAAAGGCCGGTTTAAACTATCGGTTAAGGTCAGTTCGGCCAAACCTTTGGGCAGGCCTTTAATGACCAGCTTTATTCTTTTGACGCCTGCGGTCGTGTTTACCGGTTGTGTAAAAAAAAGCTGCTGGTAGTTATGCCCGGTAAGATAAAGCTTTTCCTGTTTGCTGTCTTTAATGGTGACGATCAGGGTATCGTTCACCACAGCATCGTTTACCGACAGTGCGGGACCTGCCGCCAGTGCCCGGGGCAATTGGTAGGTGGTATCTTTTTTATTAACATAATACAACCTCAGGTTGTAGCTATGCCCGGCCCGGGGGGTAAGGGTAAACTTCCCCAAACCATAGCTGTTAGTCTGTACAGTATCAGTCAGTTTATCATTGTCGTACAGAAAAGCGCTTGCGCCCAACGGCGCGCCCGCTGCGGTGCGTACCTCCAGCCCTACTGTACTTTGGATATCATTCACCAGGTTACCTCCTTCAGGGAAAAAGCTTACTATAGCCGGCCTGGGGCGGGCGGGCAGCGCCATGCTGATATCCCTCGTCTCGCCCTTGTAGGTTAGCTCCACATGCAGCAGGTTATTGCCCTGTACCAGCAGGTTAGAGGGTACGGTAAAAGTGTATTGTCCATTGGTTTTCCCCTCGCCCTGCAATAAAGGATGATAACTGTTGCCTGCATAGTATTTGAAGGCTATCTGTGGCACTGGCACACGCTTATTAAGGTTTAACACCGGCACGCCCACCAGCAGCATTACTTTTTGTTCTGCCTTGGAAGCCGAGGTATCCAGCGGGTTCAGTGAGGCGGTGAATACCGGATCGTTTTGCGTTTTGATGGTTATGGGCTGGCTAAACACCATTTCGGGCTTACTGTTAAGCAAACGGTTGGTGGTTACTATAAAAGTATAATTGCCGGGGCCTATACTATCGGGCACAACGGTATTACCGAAACAAACACCCTTGCCTATTAAAAAGCGGTCCTGCATTACCACAGCTTTGTCGGCATCATGTATCAAAGTCATCGAAAGGGTATGGTACAAACCCGCGTCAGTATAGTTCATCAGGTAGGCCGTAAACCATACATTTTCGTTACTGGAATACACATTCTTATCAAAATGTACAAACAATACCGGCGACTGCATTTTTTTAGCGTATAGGCGCATTTGGCCGCTAAGATTATCCATCCGGCTTTGCCCATAAGTGGTTAATGCCAAAAATAACGGTAACAATATGGTTAAAAGCAGTTTGCGCATTTTAATAGGTTATAGCTTGATTTGTACTAAATACTTATATTAATAAAAAAGGGGGGGGATGAATTAATCTTTTTTAGATACAAAAGTGTTTCTCTAATTTATTGCGTCGCATCATTGCACAGGCACCTATACAGGTTAATCTTCATACTATCAACCAATTATAAATTCATCATTCATCGATACAAATAACCTATTCAGCGATATATCCGGCTTTACTTTAAAAGTATAAATGATTTTTGGTTAACAATTAAACCTCAAGATCATGCCGAAGAAAAGTTTTCTGAAAATGTTTGCAGCAGTTGCAGATCATCAGCCAATATTTATCCGCTCGTTAAAATCAGCTGCATGTGTTACCGGTAGCCTGTGTATACTTTTTAGCATGGCAGCATGCCAAAAATTAAAACCCGCCGCAACCACGCCTAATGGTACTACCGCAGCATACCCGGCAGTACAATCTACGTTTAGCAGTACTATCAATTTGAACGCGCTTGAAAACTATGCCGCGCAACCCATACCCGGATATATTAAAAAAGACAATACCGGCACCGACCCCATTACAAACGCCGGGGCCACTTTAGGCAGGGTTTTGTTTTACGATAAAAACCTGTCGGTAACTAATACTATTGCTTGTGCAAGCTGCCATAAACAGTCAATGGCCTTTGGCGATAATGTTATACAAAGCCAGGGTGCAAACGGACTTACCGCGCGGCACGCCATGCGGCTGGTGAATGCCCGTTTCGCGCAGGAGGTACGCTTTTTTTGGGATAAGCGCGCGTCAACGCTTGAAGACCAAACCACACAACCCATACAAAACCATAACGAAATGGGATATAGTGGCTTGAACGGCGATCCGGATATTAACGCGTTAATTGCCAAACTACAAGGTATTAACTATTATAAAGAGCTGTTTACATTTGTTTATGGTGATGCCACCATAACACAAGCGCGCATGCAAAACGCGATGGCGCAGTTTATACGCAGCATTCAGTCTTTCGATTCAAAATTTGATGCAGGCATGGCGGCTACGGGCAACCTTAATGCCAACTTCCCTAACTTTACCGCACAGGAGAACCTGGGGAAATCATTATTTATTTCACGCCCTTCGCCTCCGGGATCGCCTGTTATAACCGGGGCAGGCTGCCAAAGCTGCCACCGCGCGCCTGAGTTTGATATCGACCCCACATCGCGCGATAATGGCATTATTGGGGTTGCAGGAAATCCATTATTAATTGATGTTACCAGCGTTAACCCGCCATCGCTTAGAAACCTGCTTGACCCTACCGGTAAAGTAAACGGGCTTTATATGCACGATGGCAGTATAAATAACCTAGCAGCAGTAATTGACCACTACAACCAGATAGTTATTAACCCGCTAAATACTAATCTTGACCCTAAGCTAAGGCCCGGCGGTCAACCCCAAAACCTACGGTTGAGCCAGGCACAAAAGGACGCGCTGGCAGCATTTTTAAGTACGCTAAGCGGCAACGATGTTTATACAAATAAAAAATGGTCGTCGCCTTTTATTAGTTTTTAGTAAAAAGGGCACCTGCACTGTTAATAATGCAGGTGCCCTAAAACTATACTCGCACTTTAATAGTTACACGGCGTCTTTACTGGGGAAATTAAAACGGCGAAATTCTTCAAGCCATCCGTTTTCATTAATGGCATATTGCGCGTTGCTGGTATCGGTATCTATCTTATACTGAAATTTTGTTGGGCTTTTTCGGGCGATTAATGGTGTTATAATAGCAGTGAATAATAACACGATCTTTAAGGTAATGAGTAACATTTTAATATCTTTTTGTTTTGTATAAAATACTATCCAAAAAGGATGCCGAAAACCAATAATGAACCCAAAAATGTTTTTTACACTCAATAAATGACGCTTTTATTATTATTCCGTTTTAACAGCCTATCAAAATAAGTTGCTCATTTTGATAGTGATCATGTATTCAAAACGAATAGCTTCCCGCGTATGGGTATTTAAAATGTATTAATTATTTTATTCATTACATAATGTACAATAACATCACAACGCACCAAATTAAATTCATAAAGCTGGCCGTGTTGCCAGTAGTTGTTTAGTTCCGTACGAAGCATTTCCTTTGCCTTAATTAAAAGCTGATTTTTTTTACCGTAAGAAAACCAAGGTCCCGTATGATAAACATACAGGGCCGTATTGCTATTTTTTTTGTTTGCAATTATTTGCAAATCAAACTTTTATATTATTTTAGAGCATTTTAACAAAACCCTAATCAATAATTAAACAATGAAAAATCTCAAAAAAATTTCACTTGCTTTACTCATCGTGCTTTTTATGAGTAACTGTAAAAAAAACACAGCTACAACCGATACGCCTACAACCTTTAAATGTACCAGCTGTACTACAACCCCCGAAGCACAGGCCGCCAATAATACCAGTACAAAAGGCATTTATATAGGCGTGCTTATTGGTTCAACAGGCACTATTAAATTTGATATTGCAAACAGCGGCACTTCCATTACCGGAATAATGATCATTGATGGCGTTACGGTTAATTTAACTACATCAACTGCGATAGTTAGCGGACAAAAATATTCGGCTGTATTTACAGGTTTGCTAAACGGATCAAGCGTTAGTGTTACTTTCTCAATAAACGCAGATGGCACCAACCCGGTAATTACACTACCCAGTATTCCGGGCCATCCAAACGCGGCATTCCTGCTTAATAAAGAAACTTCAACATCGCTTATTGAGGCTTATAACGGCACCTATTCTACCACTACCGGCACAACCGTAACTGAAACCGGAACATTTAATATGTTGCTATCACGGTCTGCAGCAACATGGAGCGTTATTATAAGGGCAAGCACCAGCACATCTACACAGATAAATACAGATTACGGAACAATTTCAAACAATATGCTCATCGAGGCTAACAGCAACAATAAAGTAATAGCTACCCTCAGCGGCGATCAGCTTGATGGTAAATTTACCGGCGGCAATAGCGAGGTTACTACCGTTACAGGTAAACGGGTATTATAAGTTAAATACTTTATTATAAAAAAGCCCGGCCTGTTATAAATACAGGCCGGGCTTTTTAAGTGAAAAACAAATATTACTTATCCCCAAAATATTCAATAGAATTTAGCAATGGCGATCCGCCACTGTTACCCACTCCAGCTGTGGTATATACTTTTTTATCATAATACAAAGCACCGGCAGCATGTCGCCCGGCAACCAGCGGTGGCAGTGTGGTAAATTCATCTGTTTTGGTATTATAGGCTTCTACTTCGTTATGCGATATTTTTTGCGCGGTGCTTTCGCCGCCAATTACCAGTATCTGGTTTTTAACAACTACTGATGAGGTGCCCGCTCGCAGTGTTGGCAGCTTTGCAGAGGCTACGCTCCATTTATTAGTGTTAAAATCGTAAACATCCACCTCGGCAATGGTTTTATCCAGCAGCTTCTTTTCCATAGCGTTTGATTGCGCCCCGCCTATGCAATATAATTTATTACCCACAACCGCCGCCCTGAAATGATCACGCGCAATGGGCGCGTCGGGTAGTTGTTTCCATTGATTGGTTTGAGGGTCATACTCATCTAGCCAGGCAACATTGCCGGTCCAGTGGCCATCCTGTATACCGCAAACCAGGTAAAACTTATTTTTATAAATAACAGCGCCACCCGCGCCACGCAGCCTTTCTTTAGGGATCTCGGCACCCACCCTCCAGCTATCCGATTCGGGATTATAGATATAAATGTTGTTTACAGGTTTTTCATGCGGAAAGCCGCCCGTCATGGCCCCGCAAAAGTATATTTCATCCTTATATACAATAGCCTGAAAATGATTAAGCTCAATAGGCGGTTTTGAAGCGTTAGTCCATGCCGCAGTTTTAGGGTCAAACACATTAACGTTCTTTATTCCGCGCCCGCCAACTAAGTAAAACTTTCCTTTTACTTCCACAAAATCGCATTCTTCCCGTGGTATCAAACTACCGGTGGCCGGGATAATTTTCCAGGTATAGCCTTTAAATTGCGCGCTAACTGTGAGCGAGATAAATAAAAATAATATAGCAAGAAGATTCTTTTTCATAATCCAGGTTTGGCAAATAGCGGTTAAATATAAAAGAATAATTTTTCATATCCCGTTAACGCGCATCTTGTTTTGGCCTGTATTATAAGTTTCTATTGCTGATATATTTCTGCAGTTCCTGGCGGTAGCCATTGCCTATGGGTATTTCGCGGCCCAGAATAGTTAGTTGTGTTTTTTGTATGGAATCTATCTTATTCAGCGCGATAATAAATGATTTATGCACCCGCATAAATTTTAAGCCATCCAATTTTTCTTCAATCATTTTTAGCCCCAGGCGCGTAACCACTACTTTTCCGTTGATCATATTAATGCGTGCATAATCTTTTAATCCTTCAATAAACGCTATTTCATGCAGCATTACTTTAACCAGTGAGTAGTTGGCATTAACAAATACATGATCATTTTCAACAACAGCTGTTTTATGGGTGAGGCTGATCATTTTAAACATATTTTGTGCTTTTTGAACCGCCTTTAAAAACCGGGCCGAGTCTATGGGTTTTAACACATAGTCCACCACATCAAGATCGTAGCCGTCAATAGCGTGTTCTTCATACGCTGTAACTAAGATAACCAATGGCGGGTTTTGTATGGAACGCAAAAAATCGAGTCCATTAACGCCCGGCATTTGTATATCCAAAAAAATCAGGTCGATAGTGTTTTCACTCAACACATTCATAGCTTCGGCGGCACTCCTGCACGCCGCAACAAGCTTTAAGAACGATATCTGCTTAATATTATCTTCAAGCAGATCGAGGGCAAGAGGTTCATCATCTACGATCAGACAGTTCATTTTTCATAAGGCTCAGTAAATGTATTCTTCAGTAAGATAATTTTTAGCACAAAAGGTTTAGCGCTGCATTAAATAATTAACAAATAAAAAACAGCTTTCGTCGCAAAAAATTGCATGCTGATATGAAAAAACCAAACCTACGTCTCTTTTAACATTTGTTAACATTAAACTTTTTCAACTTAGCCTCACAAACCAATGAAAAAACTTACCCCTATTCTCTTTTTTTTATTCACTATAGCTTTTACTGCCAATGCGCAAAGAGCGTTAAAAAGTAAAGTATTAGTAACAGGCACTTATACTACAAGTCTTGACATTGCTTTAGATAGCATATCGCGGCAATATCATTTACATTTTGTTTTTGACAGAGACTTTATCCATCACTTTGATGTGGTAGACCGATATGTTAATGAACCGATAAAGAATGTGATCACACAATTTTGTAAAGAAAACGACTTGCATTATTATGTAGAGGCCGATCAAACTATTTATATTATAAAAGATCCGCAGGATGTTAATGTTTTAAAGCGGGCGTTGGCAAATTCACCTGTTGATCCGTCGCAGCCAAACGCTTCACTTACTGAACAAAACATGCCTGCTGTAGTTAACAAACCCGAAAGCAGGGCAAAAGTAAAACCAACAAAAACAAACTTTACTATATCAGGGCGGGTTATTGACCAGGGCACGGGTGAGTCGCTTCCTTCAGCTATAATAAGTGTAAGCCATACCAATATAAGCGTTACTACTAATGTAGATGGATATTTTAGCGTTTTAAATGTACCTGCTGATACTTGCCGGCTGGATATTGCCTATATGGGTTACCGGGGCGATACCTTTTATTTAACGCCTGATAATGTTAAACATAATATTGTTATTGGCTTGTTTGCTTCCAGCAAATCGTTAGAGGAAGTTATTATTAACGAGAAAAAAACCGAAACGCTCATTAATACCGATAAGCGCCGGGTAAGTACTGTTCAAATATCACCGCAAAAGCTGGAAGAATTGCCCAACATAGGTGAAAAGGATATTCTGCGGTCTTTCCAGTTATTACCGGGCGTGAGCGGCAGCAATGAATCATCTTCTGGCGTGTATGTGCGCGGCGGAACACCCGATCAGAACCTGGTGCTTTTTGATGGTTTTACCGTTTACCAGGTTGACCACCTCTATGGATTTTTCAGCGCGTTTAACAGTAACGCGGTGAAGGATGTTACTTTGTATAAAGGCGGTTTCTCGGCTAAATATGGCGGGCGGCTATCAAGCGTTACCGATATTGTGGGCAAAGAAGGCAATAAAAAAGAGGCTGATTTTGGCGTTGATATGAGCCTGTTAAGTGCTAACGCTTTCGCTGAAATGCCTGTTGGCGATAAATCAACCTTATTATTAGCTTTTCGCCGCTCCTACCAGGGACCATTATATGATAAAATATTTAAAAAATTTAACGGCACATCTGTCACTAACACAGGCAGGGGCGGCTTTGGGGGCAGAGGCGGTGGTGGTGGTGGTGGATTTCTGCGCGGTGCCAATGTTACGGTACCTACCTCCTATTTTTATGACCTGGATGCCAAATACACATTCTCGCCCGACCAGAAAAATTTGTTTTCATGGAGCTTGTATCAGGGTGATGACAACCTGGATAATAGCCGTAGCCTAACTTTTCCATCTATTTACAATACTACGGGTAATATCAATACAACCGATAAAACAACTTATGGTAACTTAGGGTCGAGTTTAAAATGGTCGAGGAAATGGAATTCAAAATTATATTCAAATACCTTGTTAAGCTATTCAACATATCATAGCAACAGAACAAATGCCATGCAGCTAACTTCAGCTGATACTTCGGCCGTACTGCATACAACAAGCAGCGGCACTATCGAAACCAATAATGTAAAAGACGCGAGCATAAAATCAGACTGGGAATGGCAGGCTAAAAATAATGCTAAACTGTTATTCGGCGCGTTTGCTACCCGCCAGGATGTTGCCTATAATTATACACAAAACGATACCAGTCAATTAGTAAATGAGCGTAAAACAGCTTTAACCGGTGGTTTCTACACTGAACTTGATCTTGACCCGAACGATAAGCTGCAAATTAAACCCGGATTACGCGCTACTTACTACGGCCCAACTGGCAAACTTTACATAGAGCCCCGTTTATCCGCCACCTATACACTTACAGACAGACTGACGTTAAAAGCTGCATCAGGGCGGTTTGACCAGTTTACCGATAAGGTGATACGTGAGGATGTTTTATCAGGCAGTCGCGATTTTTGGGTATTAGCCAACGGAAATACTATACCTGTTAGCACAGCCAACCACTATATTGGCGGTTTTAGTTATGAAACCAAACAATACCTTATTGATGTAGAAGGCTACTACAAGCAATTAGACGGACTTACCGAATACTCCGAACGCGAAACCGGTAACAGGCGCACCGCGATAACCCTGGAGCAGCATTTTTACACCGGCACAGGCTATACCCGGGGCATCGAATTTTTACTGCAAAAAACGCATGGAAATTATACCGGGTGGATAAGTTATACACTGGCCCAGGCCACTAATAATTTTGCAGTATATGGCGGCGAGTTCCCGGCTAACCAGGACGCGAGGCATGAGTTTAAAACAGTGCATGTATACCGCGATGGCCGCTGGGCTTTTTCGGCCTCATGGATATTTTCAACCGGGCGGCCCTATACCGCGCCGTTAAGCAGTTTTACAGTTAATGATTTTTCAGGGAACAGCCGCAACTACCTAACCATCAGCTCAGAAAACGGGGAACGCTTGCCTAACTATAGCCGTTTGGATGCCGCCATTACCTACGATCTGATCAAACTGGATAGCCGTAAAATAGGAAGTATCGGTTTCTCTATGTTCAATATATATAACAGGGCCAATGTTTGGTATAAAGAGTATAACATAGTGAATAACCAGGTGCTTGCCTCGGATGTTGATTACCTGGGCTTTACCCCTAACATTACACTTAGCTTAAGATGGAAATGAAGAAATTATTATACGGTTATAGCGCGGTTATTGCCCTCATAATAGCATTGGGGGCATTATCATCCTGCCAAAAAACAAACGACAATATATCGGGTACAAACAGGCCGGTTGTTGAAGCTTACCTGGTACCCGGAACCAAAACATTGGTAAAAGTTTACTATCAAAAATTTCTGGATGATACCATCACCTACGGCTATCCCATCACGGGGCTTAAACTCAATTTATCCGACGGTACAAACACGGTACAGTTAGCAGAGAATACCCCGGGCAATTATAGCTGGAACGATGTTAATTTTATAAAGGACAAAAAAACCTATACGCTTAACTTTACCTATATGGGCAAAACCGTATCCGCCACTACTACCGTACCCGATAAACCTACCGACTTCAGGTGTACGGATACTTTACAACGGGTTCCTTATCGCTCAGGCGGTTTTGGGCAAAGTTCCGGACCAATATTTAATCCGGTTACTTTTAGTTGGGATAATCCGGCATCCTGGTTTTATTTGATGGTGTATAAGGATATTGATATCAATATGGTTCCAACAAATGCCAATTCGAACCGGCCTTATCATGATACCGAAACTCTTTTAGGGCAAACAGCCTTATTTCAAACCCAACTCGGATTATTTTCGTTTACCGGAAAATACCAGGTACTGCTATTTCATATCAACAAAGAGTATAATGATGCGATTAGTGCGGGTGGCGGCACGTCATTAAGCTTAACCACGCCATCAACCAATGTAACAAACGGGTTAGGTATCTTTACATCTATGCAGGCTGATACGGTTATTTTGGATGTGAAACTGCAATAGGATACCCACTCACTCAAGCAGGCAGGATTGATTTAGTATTGCCGGGTACGTCTATTTTTTATACTTTAGCTTTTCAATACTACCTGATGCAAAAACTTAAAGCAATATTTGCTAACAGATATTTCATTCTTATTCTTTGGTTCGGCCTAAGCCTGTTTGCGGTGATAAAGGGTGTTTTATTTGGCGATAACACTACCCACAGCTACAATAATTACATTATTTATAAGTACAATTTTTTAAATCTTATACACCAGCACAGCCTATTTCCGCCGCAACCCGAATTTTATTTTGACCTTAATCATTACGGGCCGGTATTCGCGCTGGTTATTGCTCCGTTTACTTTTTTTCCTGATAAAATAGGCGTTATACTATGGGTTTTTTTCAATGCCTGGATACTATATAAAGCCGTTATAATGCTTCCGTTAAGCCAAAACCAGCGCCTGCTGATCTTATTACTCAATGCTAATAGTTTAATGGGGTCATCAGGCAATGTTGAGGTAAATCCGCTTATAACCGCGTTAATTATATTCAGCTTTGTTTTTATCAGGAAGAAGCAGGATTTTTGGGCCGCATTTGCCATTGTTTTGGGTACAGCTATTAAGCTTTACGGCATTGTTGGGCTTGCTTTCTTTTTCTTTTCGGATAATAAACCCAGGTTAATACTAAGCACGTTGTTTTGGTCGGTTGTATTATTTACTTTACCTATGCTTATCTCCTCGCCTGCGTATATTATTACTACTTATCGCGATTGGTACCCCGATCTTGTCGCTAAAAATTTAGTTAACCAGGTATCCAACCGTGCCGATGAATGTGTGATGGGAATGATCAGTAAAATATTCAATATTAAACATTTAGCTAATATGTGGGTGCTTATTCCTGCCTTGTTCGTATTCGGATTATCCTATATTAAAACAAACTACTGGCAAAATGTACGGTACCAGTTGCCTATGCTTTCTTCGGTATTAATATTTACGGTAATTTATAGCACCGGTTCAGAACCACCAACTTATATTATCGCCTTTATAGGCGTGGCCATTTGGTTTATGAACCTTAATCATCCCAACGGATTTGAATGGTCACTGCTGATATTTGCATTGGTGGTAACCAGTTTTTCCGGATCGGATATTATACCGCGATACATCAGGGTCAATTATATTATACGTTATGCGCTGATAGCGCTGCCGTGCCTGTTGATATGGTTAAAGATCATTTATGAAATGTTGACCAGGAAATTCGAGTTGGAGGTGGCCACCTAAAGATCAGCAGAAATAGCACCCCATTCTTCGGGGGCTACGTTAGCTATTGTTTGCGAGAATGTCCATATATGCCCGCCTAGATCTTTTACTACATATTGCCTCTCGCCATAGGGGAAATTTGATGGCGGCCTCAATATTTCGGCACCTTGCTTATGCGCGCGCTCATAATGGGCGGTAACATCTTTTACCCGTACCAATACCGAAGTTCGGGAGATTGGTTTGCCCGGGCTTAATGGTTCTCTTATAACTATAGCTCCACCGCCAAAAGCAAGCTGCGCCCTGTGATTATCTGCCCGCCAGCGTTCGGTGAAACCAAAAGTATTGATAAACCATGTTATGGCCGCTGCAACATTTTCATACTCCAATACCGGGATTATGGTACATGCGGGCATGGAAAGGTTATCAGGCAATCGATTGTGATCCATAGGGTAAATCTACTTAAAAATAAATTCACCCAACTAATATCGGCTGTTTATTAATGATGTTTAATTACCCGTAATTCAGGTTCAGTAAAAGGGTATTGATAAGCATCGGCCACGGCTTTGCAGGTTACCGAGCCATTAAAAGTATTCAACCCTTTTAACAATGCCGGATTATCCTTAAAGGCCTGGTTATAGCCCTTATTGGCAATTTGCAACGCGTAGCCCAGTGTCGCGTTAGTTAACGCTATAGTTGAGGTATTAGGCACAGCACCCGGCATATTGCCCACTGAATAATGCAACACATGATGTTTAACATAAACAGGGTTATCGTGTGTAGTTACCCTGTCGGCTGTTTCAAATATGCCACCCTGGTCAATAGCCACATCAACAATTACTGATCCGGGTTCCATAACCGATACCATGGCTTCGGTTACCAGTTTAGGCGATTTTGCACCCGGTATCAGCACAGCGCCTATTACCAGGTCCGAATTTTTTACTGCTTTGGCTATATTACTTGAATTGGAAGCCAAAGTGGATACCTGGTAGCCAAATATATCATCTAACTGGCGCAGCCTGTCGAGGTTGTTATCTATAATGGTTACATCGGCACCTAAACCTATGGCTATTTTAGCGGCATTAGTTCCGGCTACGCCTCCGCCTATTATGGTTACCCTACCCCGCCGAACTCCCGGTACACCGCTTAGTAATATACCCTTACCTCCATTTGGCTTTTCCAGGAAGCTTGCCCCTACCTGTACGGCCATACGGCCCGCCACTTCGCTCATTGGGGTAAGTAGTGGAAGTGTCCCGTTTGGCAGCTGTATGGTTTCGTAGGCTATGGCAGTTACCCTATTTTCGAGCAGGGCGGTAGTTAAATGGGCTTCGGCTGCTAAATGCAGATAGGTAAACAGAATCAGATCATTACGAAAATATTGAAACTCTGTTTCTACAGGTTCCTTTACTTTCATCACCATTTCTGCCTGCCACGCTTCGGCCGCTGTATCAACCAGCGTTGCGCCCGCTTTGGTATAGCTGGCATCGGTAAAGCCAGAGCCTTCACCCGCGCCTTTTTGTATGCTTACGGTATGACCGGAACCTATCAACGCTTCAGCTCCGGCAGGAGTTAACGCTACACGGTTCTCATTATTCTTTATTTCTTTGGGGACACCAATTATCATATTTATTGTTATTAATGAAAAATTAACGCAATACCTTAACAGCTGAACTTAAAATAAGTTCAAAAGCCTTCCATTAACCGGTATACGATTGGTTCGTGCTGATAAATGAGTCAGATTATATCAGGCTGCAAAAATAAAGAATTAATTGGCCGCAAAAAGATTTTACTACCATTTAATTAAGATGCCCGGCTATTTGTTAACTTGTACCTATGAAAAAGCTTGTAACAGTAGTTTTTATAACTATTAGCCTTACTGCCCTTGCTCAGGATAGCCTGCAAATATTCAATTTTTCGCGCAACCATATAAAAAACACCGGTATGGAAGTTTTAGGCAGCTGGGCAGCAGCTAATATAACCGTTGGCGCCATAGGCTGGGCAGGTACAAGCGGCAACACCCGGTATTTTTACCAGATGAATACCTTATGGAACATAGCAAACCTGGGGGCAGCTATAGCCGGTTATACAAGCGCGCAAAAAGATAAAAACAGACAATATACGCCTCAGGAAAGCTTAACGGAACAGCATAAAATAGAAAACATATTTCTTTTTAACGGGATACTGGATGTTACCTATATAGGTGCCGGATTTTATTTAAAACATCACGGAGAGGTTAAAAGATCGGACCAGTCAAGTGGTTACGGATCGGCGATTATTTTGCAGGGTGCTTTTTTATTGCTATTTGATGGTACTATGTATAGTTCTGAAAAACATGCAGGCAGCAAGCTAAAACATTTTTTACAACAAAACCCTATTATTTTCGATGGAAAAACAATAGGTATGGCATTAAAACTATAAGTAAAAACCCATTAAATGTTTTTTAAAATGGCTTAACATTCAGAGAGTTGTTAACATAAATATAATATTAAACAAACATTATATTAACCTATTTTTGCAAAATTAATTCACAACCTTTTGAAACTCCGTAGCTTCCAAATGAAAAAAGATAAAAAAGACTCCACCGAAAAAAAAGCACAAAAAGCTTTTAAGAAAGATTTGGGCGATAAAATTGCCGCGCAAATTAAAGCTGTTGTAGGTAAAATTGAACCCGATTTAAAGAAAGCAGAAAAAGCGATTGAAAAAGCGGCTAAAAATCTGGCTAAAAAATTATCGTCGAAAGTAACTGTAAATAAACCTGTAGTAAAAAAGAGTACGGTTACACCAACAAGCGTAGCTAAATTACCGGCAGCAACACCTGCTAAAGCGCCTGCAAAGGCCGAACCTGCTAAAACGGTTAAACCAGCAGCTTCAGCTCCGGTAAAAGCACCGGTGGCAACTCCGGCAAAACCGGCACCTGCAAAAGTGGTTGCAAAACCAGCGGCAGCAAAAGCACCGGCAAAACCTGCAACTAAAAAATAATTCGTGTCATTTCGAACGTAGAGAGAAATCTATACACATGCACAGTTTGTATTGCCATGTATAGATTTCTCCTCGTTCCTCGTCGAAATGACACGTGTATTTTTTGCCTATCCCATATTATAGAAAAACTGTTCAGCAACAATTTTTCCGTTTTTTACTTCAAAAACCGCTACTTCATGCATAGGCATGCGGCCGTATTCTTTATAAGTTACATCCATCTCCATAGTAACCGCAAAGTGGTTGCCGGTAACTATCGGGTCAGAAATAACACCACCGTGAATTTCGGCTACGCTTTCTAACCAGCCCTTTGTTTTGGCTAAAACATTGTCTTTACCGGTTGTGATCTCCCTGGGGGCACCTGCGGGCTCTTTACTTACTATATTTTCATCATAAAGGGTATTTATGGCATCGACATTTTTGCCTTCGCGGCAATATTGTACCAATTGGTCTGCAACTTCCTGTGTGTTCATATGGCTTTTTTTAAGTTATTAATGTAAGTAAATTTATAATCTATATATCCGCCCGGTTGTATTTACCCATTAAATTTAGGTTAATTTTTTTTGCCGGTAACGTTTAGTATCACGGCGCTATTATGCGTAAGTCCCAATGTTTTGCCGGGGGTAATTTGTACATATGTTTTAAGGTAGCCATCTACTATCCCCTTTATTATCCGGTCGGTTGATTTCTTAAACTCCTCAAAAACGTTTATGAGTGATTTCTGGAAGTGCATCCGGCCCTGCGTATCAACCGTTACATAGAAAGAATAATAAAAATCCTGGTAGGCTTTATGGATGGTAATATCATATTCGGGCGACATGTACTCAGCCGAATTATCATAACGGTTCATTACATTTATTTCCTCTTTCTTTTTCACAATGGTTACCAGCGGGCTGTTACTTTTTAAAACCACCGGCTGGCGGGCCGCAAAAAAACTATCCACATGCGCGTTAACTTCGTCTGTACGTTTTATAATATATAAGCTGTCAACCCGGCGCGGATTTTTTAATTCGTCAGGGGTTTTATGCAGTACATTTTTCATATAGTCGTCTGAATAGAACAACATATAATTCCTGGAGCTGTCAAAATAAATGGTATCGGTAACTACATTCAGCACCCTGAACAGCAGGCTATCCTTTGTAATTTTCATGGCCTTAAACCACGTATTGGCCACACTGAACACCGAATCGTGATCTAACGTAACGTTAAAGGTTAAGAAGCGTTTTTCGAAAGGATCGTATATACTCGCTTTGCTGTTGGGCAGAAATGACATAAACCATTCGGGCGATAGCTGATAACCATCTCTGTTAAATGACAGGCCCGTATCAAAATAACGGTGTACCTCGGTGTAATTAATACCGGTTACCGGTTTGAATGATATTTTTACGGCTTTTTTATCAGGCTTTTTAGTGCATGACAAAAGGATGATGGAGATAATAATTACTGTAAGTATGAGGTAGCATTTAGAAGTGGACAGCATATTGCAAAATGCAGATTAATTTCGGATTTATTTATATATTAACAATGAATAAGCCACATAATTACCATGATGCGCAAACGAAAGAGGAATATCCATCAGGCCTGTGCCGTTATATAAAACAGGATATCCTACCGATGATTTTTCTATCCGCAACTCGCTATCGAGAAACAGGCTGTTTAGTTTATTTAAAACAAATGATCTGACGGATGTTGACTGATTTTCATTATCGGCCTTATCAATTAACCGCACTCCCCAGTAAACATTTTTAAAGTCTTCGTCATCATTAACTATCGTAGCAATATAATCATTATGAATTATGGACCGGAAATATAACTTAGCCACGCCCAAGCTAACATTTCCTTTATATAAAATATTGGCTAATTGGGTGCCGTCAAAATTATCATTCTCAAAATTGTTGGTTTGTTCAATTTGCTGTATGATAATTTTAGATGGAGAAAACACCAAACCCGCTTCACTCCTTTTCCTGTATTTATAGGCCGATTCTTTTACAGACCATAACAGCAATACAAAACTCTCAAAGGGTGTTCCGGTTTGGGAATAAAGCGCTTGTTCGGGTGGGGTAATAAACTTTGAATAAAATCGGGGCTGACAGGTGCGCTGTTTATCAATATTGTTTAGCGCGACAATATCATTGCCGACGCTTTTCACGCGGGCTTATTTATTTTATCGGAAATTACATCAATACAATTGCCAACGTTGTACATTTTTTCGGCGGCGTCAAAATCAATCTCAATGTTATATTGTGCTTCGGCATCTATAATAATATCAACCAGGTTGGCCGAGTTGATCTTTAAATCTTTTATAAGGTCGGTTTGTTCATTAATGCCGTCAAGCATTTCTTTACTTTCGGTATATGGGGTGAGTACTTTTTTTAGCTCAATCAAAATTTCTTTTCTATCCATCAGTTGTTATTATATTTTGAAATTATTAAACAGCTGTTAACATCGCCAAAGCCAAAATTAGCTTTCGCTACGGTGTTAATCTCCCTGTCTACCTTTATTGTTGGCAAATTGTTTGCCCCAATAATATCTAAAATTTCCGGGATAGGATCTTCCAAATTCAAATTAGGGTGTACAAAGTTATACTTTAACTGCAAAACTGCAGCAACTGTTTCAATTGAACCCGCCGCGCTTAGCGAATGTCCTATCATTGATTTGAGGGAATTCACCATCGGAAAATCATCGCCGCCGCGGCCCAGAGCCTGCACCCAGTTTTGAATTTCCAATTTATCAGCAATAGTCGCGGTTAAATGGCCGCTTACCAGGTCAATGGCACCGGCATCAGTATTTGCATCAGCAAGAGCCTCACGTATGCATTTTACAACACCTTCTGTGCCGGGAGCGGTCATGCTGCCGCCGTTGCGCTGCCCGCCCGAATTAGTTGCACCGCCTGCTAGCTCGCCATAAATTTTAGCTCCACGGGCCAAAGCAAAATCAAGATCTTCCAGCACCAACGCCCCTGCCCCTGATCCGGGTACAAACCCTCCTGCCGATAAACTCATGGGTCGCGATGCCCTTTCAGGCTCATCGTTAAATTTACGTGATAGCACCCGCATGGAGTCGAACCCTCCAAAAACGTAACGATCAACATATTCACAGCTACCCACCACCATGCGTTTGGCCATGCCATACTTAATATATTCGTATCCCATTAAAATGGATTGCGTACCCGTAGCGCAAGCGGCTGAGTTATTAATGATCTTATTACCCAAACCCAGCCTGCCCGAAATGTAAGCAGTAACGCCGCTATTCATGATCTGCTCTACCACACGCGAGCCCAATTTTTTTGATTCGCGGGCATCAACACGCGTTATGGCGGTTTTTATTACATCCGTATCGGCAACGCTGCTTCCAAATACACAGCCGGTTTCCCAAAGTGTATCTTCCGCCACAATTTCATTGCCTGCATCCGTCCATGCATCCAACGCGGCTTTTATACCGTAGGCTATGCCCTTACCTTTTAAACCGTACAAACTGGTTTCGGTAATATAGTTGCGCAATTGTTCCCATTCAAATTCGGGCACGCCGCTAACCTGGCAGTTAAACTTCAGGTCTTCATATTCAGGAATGAACCGGATGCCCGAAATGCCATTTTTTATAGCATGCAAAAAATCGGGGATATTTAATCCATTCGGAGAAACAACACCTAAACCTGTAATTACAACCCGGTTACCCATTATTTAACAGCATTTTTAATAATACCCGAAAATATACCTTTTGCAACTGTATCACCAGCCGAATTATGCATTTCTATACTACATTTTAGTTTACCAAAACGAAAATATTGTTTTTTAGAGGTTACTATAACTTTTTCGCCGGGCAATACCATCTTAAAAAACTCAACATTGGTAGCAGTAAGTAAGGGGAACGAACCTTCGTTCATAACTGCCCCCTGCTGTTGCGAACCATTAACCATTAAATATATGCCTAATACCACCAGCCCTATCTGCGCCATAATCTCTGTAATAATAACGCCCGGCGTTACGGGGTTGCCCGGAAAATGATCTTCATAAAAAAAAGCATCCCCTTTTAGTGTATAATCACCTGTTACGCCATTTTCATCAATAGATGTTATATTATCCACGAAGAGAAAAGATGATTTATAGGGAAGATATTTTAGTATGTCGTTCATTTATTTCAACTATCTGTCATTTCGAACGATAGAGAGAAATCTATACATGCGCAAATATGTAGTGTATAGATTTCTCCTGGTTCCTCGTCGAAATGACATTACTTTTTTGATTTCGTTCCTTATCGCCAACTGCTCCCTATCTGCAATGCTCCCCGCCATCAACATGTATAACTGTGCCATTTATCCAGGCAGCCTCATCCGTACAAAGCAGGTATATAACATTTGCAACGTCTTCTGGTTTTGTAATTCTTCCGGAAGGATTACGCGCTATAGCATGTTGTATTAATTTTTCACTGTCAGGTATTCGTTTTAATGATGGCGTTGCGGTTATTCCGGCTTGTATCAGGTTGGTTTTAAGCCCGAACCCCGCTAATTCAACAGCCATATAAGCAGTCAGACTTTTTAATGACGATTTGGCTATAGAAACAGCAGCGTATCCTTCCCAGTATTTATCTGTACCCTCGCTGGTTAAGCCAATGATACGGCCATCCGCATGAAACAGCTCGGCTGCAAGTAGTTCCTTTGTCCAATCTAATAAGCTGGTGGCCATGGCATAAGTTGTTAGCTGTATATCTTCCTGCGTCAAGGCCTCTTTATCGCCATTTTTAAGCAATGGTTTCAGGTTTCCCCGGGCAATAGAATGGAGCAATAATTTAACACAGTGTTTTTTCCCGGCTGCAAATTGTTTTATAAATGTATTTCGCGCATCGGTATCAAGCGCATTTATGTTATGAGCCGATATAATGACCTCATTTGCTTCCGCTATTTTTGAAAGTTCCTGTTTAAGCACCCGTTCGGCAGCAGCGGTTTCCCGGTATAATACAGCTATATTCATGCCGTGCCGCGCCAGCTTTTCAACGGTGGCAAAACCAAAGCCGCTCGACCCGCCTAATATAATGGCCCATTTACTTGAAAATTGTTTAGTTGCCTGCACTTATTTAATAATATTAAAGTCTAAAGTAACGCAAATCCTGATAATTTAAATAATGTTGCTTCACTTAAGCAGCAGCAGCCGCCGATATTATGACAAATTTATGGAGGCTTATCGCCCTTAATAATTAATTTTACAGCTCAATACAACTATGGCTTCTCCTGTATTTTCTATCAGCCGGGTAAACGTCCGTTTTTTAAACAATGTTCTATTTAACGGGCTAAGTCTTACCGTTAATAAAGGCGAAAACTGGGCATTGGTGGGCGAAAGCGGGTCGGGCAAAAGTGCGTTGTTGCAAACCATAGCGGGCAACTTTAACGTAACCGCAGGTAAAGTGACTTATAATTTTTTTGAGGAGTATTTAGAAAAACATCCCGGCAACCCTGAACATTTAACCCATCATCAATTAGTTGCGCTTGTTGAGGCAAGGCATCATTTTAAAAACTTGTCAAACACCGGCGATTTTTATTATCAGCAGCGTTATAATTCATCTGATTCGGACGATGCTTTAACAGTTGAAGAATACTTACATACCATAAAACCCGCTCCGCGGCCAAATATTTACTGGCATTTTGATAAAATAATTTCCACTTTAAAACTCGGCGAACTAAGCGGTAAGCAGCTTATCAAATTATCAAACGGCGAAACCAAACGGTTAAGAATAGCCGCCTCGTTGGTAAAAAACCCAGCCTTGTTGCTGCTTGATAGCCCGCTCACCGGCCTTGACATAAAAACGCGTAAAGAATTTAATCATATTATTAATGAAATGACTGCCTCGGGCATTACCCTGGTGATGGCAACATCGCCCTACGAAATACCGGACGCGATAACACATGTAGCGGTTCTTAAAAATGGAGTTATAACCCATTCTATTAATAAGGCTGAATTTAATCCCCACATGGTTGATCAGCAAGGCGCGGATTATATTGATAAAGAAGAATTAAAGGCATTATTAAATATTAATACGGAACCAACCAATTACCGGCACATCATCAGCATGAGTAAAGTGCGCGTTAAATATGGAGATAAAGTTATTTTAAACCATGTTGACTGGCAGGTAAACCCCGGCGAGCGATGGGCCCTGCTGGGACACAATGGCGCGGGAAAATCGACCTTGCTAAGCCTGGTAAACGGCGATAATCCGCAGGCTTATGCCAACGATATTGTTTTGTTTGATAAAAAGCGTGGTACCGGCGAAAGCATTTGGGATATCAAAAAGAAAATTGGTTTTGTATCGCCCGAGTTGCATCAGTATTTTCCTACGGATAATAGCTGCCTGCAGGTGATAGAATCGGGCTATTATGATACGCTGGGCTTGTTCAGGCAAGGCAGAAAAACAAATGCGGCAATTGCTTTACGGTGGATGAAGGCGCTGGAGATTGAAAAATATGCCTATACTTTATTAAAAAATATTCCTGCAAGCGCGCAACGTTTATGCCTGCTGGCCCGCGCGTTGATAAAAAATCCGCCGTTGCTGATCTTTGACGAACCCTGCCAGGGAATGGATACCCACCAACAACAACATTTTAAAAACTTAATAGATACCATATGCAGCCTCAAAGAGGTTACGCTGATCTATGTAACGCATTATCAGCACGAAATACCTGATAGCGTTGATAAGGTATTGAAATTGGATAAAGGGTGTGTTGTTGTGTAATGTAGTACCCCATTTTAGTCGTTGGTTTTTTTTTATCTTTAGGTAATAAAAATTAACAATGAAAAAAATTACTTTAGCACTATTGCTGGCCGCTGCCTTCCTGGCGGGATTCGGCTTCAGCCGTTTAACTACCGCGCCAAATGCCGGCCCGCGCGTAACAGGTATTGGCGGTATATTTTTTAAAGCCAAAGACCCTGCAGCGCTTAAAACCTGGTACAGCAAAAACCTGGGCATCCGCATGGGCGATTATGGTTCAAATTTTGAATGGCACCAGGGTGTCGACAGCACAAAAAAGGGGTTCACCGTATGGTCACCTTTTAAGGAAACGACCAAATATTTCCTGCCTTCTGAAAAGCAATTTATGATCAATTATCGTGTGGAAGGGTTAACTCAGCTTTTAGCACAAATGAAGCTGGCAGGTATTATGCCAACAGATACGGTTCAAAAAACAAGCTATGGCAATTTTGTGCACCTGATGGACCCTGAAGGAAATAAGATAGAACTGTGGGAACCCAATGACGTAGAATACGCCAAAATGGGATCAGTGACAACTAAATAAGATAGTCTCTGCTATCTTATTTTATCCACCATTGTTAAAGTGGCAGCACACGTATATTTCTGTATTCTACCTTCATTACCGTTCCATCGTGCATCTGGAAACCAATCATTCCTTCACGCGAGCCGTTGGGGTCGTGATCAACAAAATCCATTACCTTTATGCCGTTGATCCAGTATTCCACGCGGTTTCCACGCGCACGCATAGTCATGCGGTTCCAATCCTCCGGCTTAACCGTCTGGTTGATAATGGCCTGATCTGCATATACGCGTAATTTCGGCCGTACGTACCAATCACCTACTGAACCCCAGAAATTATCGCTTGGGGCAACGTCAAACTCGTATCCTGAAGGTGCCTCATATTTACCCTGGAAAAGAATGGTACTAACGCGGTAGTAAATACCTGTGTTTCGGTGAGGGTCGCCGGTAAGCCTCGCTTCACACGTGAACTCGAAGTTACCAAAATGTTGTTTGGTATATATAAACTCAGGACTCCGGAGTTTATCCGTCCCTGTTTGTCCGACAAGGCTTTCCCCCTCTATATGCCAGCGTACCGACGGCACTTTCCATGTATCCAATGTTCCTCCTGCAAGCAGGTTAATAACGCCCGCACCCTTTACAGATGGCTCAGTTGCTTCATTTGCATCCTGGGAAAATGCCGCACGGGGCATCATCAAAGAGCAACAGATAAATAAAAATAATACGTGCTTCATTGAATGGTTTATTTGCTTTTTAAAAGCATAACCAACGAATTTAAACATATTATACAAATAAAAAAATTATTCCAAATGATGGGGGTGCCTGCCTATCCTGACGAGGGCGAAAAACTGATCATAAACTTCATAATGCTTAGGGCAGGCCATTTTGTTGCCGAATCTGCCCGGTCAAAAGATCCTCAAATAATATTTTATCCTTCGCCGGGTAGTCGCCCTGTGCCTATGGTTGGGGCAGTTATTATATCTACAGCCAAACCCGTATCCGGTAATTTTAGTCACCTGGTCAGCGATGATGATGAGCATATTACCTTAGTATCAGGAACGTTTAGCTTCTGCAACGCGGGCATGTACCTTTTTTCATCGAATGATTAATTTGTATAACAAACCTATTTAAACATATCATCCAGATAATTAAAAAATCACCCCACTGTCCATGGTGTAAGTTAATTCGTTGTGAACCTATGCGAAATAATCAGCGACATTAAGCGTTATTTATATTCTTGGGCATGAAAAGGAGTTATTTTGGAGTCGGGATGGCCGCGTTATTGCTAACGGTAATCATTGGCTGTGGCCTGGTAAAACAAATGGGTAAAGACCCCAGGGGAAAAGAACTTACTGAGTTGGATACCTTGCCCAACTACAAACATGGCAGTTTTCAGAATTTAACCAAACATCTTGATTCGGGAGTCAAATACAACCGGTTTCTTTTTCTTCATAAACGCCCTAAAACCATCAAGCCCTCCCGCGACTTACCGTGGGTTAAAACCGATTTGAAAACATTGACTGCTCCGGCACCCGTAATTGTTTGGTTCGGGCATTCATCTTTGCTGATCAAGACCACGCAGGGTAACATTCTGATCGATCCTATCTTTAGCAATCATGCCGGCCCGGTGCCCGGAGTGATGGAGGCATTTAAAGGCACTACGCATTATCACGCCGAAGATATGCCGCAAATAGATGTGCTCATCATTTCCCATAACCACTATGATCATTTGGACTATCAAACCCTAAAAAAATTAAAAACCCGCATCAAAATGTCCGTAGTGCCAATAGGTGTCGGCTCAGACCTGGTGTACTGGGGTTTTGATCGTAAAAAGATCATTGAACTTAATTGGAACCGCTCAACCACGCTGCCCGGCGGTCTGCGGATAACCGCTACACCTGCTCAGCATAAAAGTAACCGTACTTATGGTACAGCAGATAAAACGCTTTGGGCATCTTACATAATACAGGCAGGCCAGTACCGATTATTTTACGGCGGCGATGGTGGCTATGGGCCGCACTTTAAACAAATAGGGCAAAAATATGGTCCGTTTGACCTGGCACTGCTAGAGTGTGGACAGTACAGCCCTAATTGGCCGTGGACACATTTGCTGCTTGGGCAATCTGCGCAGGCTGCAGTTGACCTGCGAGCGCATTTGCTGCAGCCTGTGCACTGGGCTAAGTTTGTAGAAGCCGATCAACCCTGGAACGAACCTATAGAAAAACTGCTGCCCGCTGCTGAAAAATTGGGCATACAGGTAAACGTTCCCCGTATCGGCGAGCCTTATACTTTAGGGGACCCGCCCAGGCAGAGGGTTTGGTGGGATTTTTAGTAAATATTTGAGCCAGCACCAAATCAGCAAAGAAAAAAATCGCACCTTTTTCGCAAAACAAAAAAGCACTTAGATATTAAATCTAAGTGCTTAATTTGTGCGCCCACCTGTGCGTTTCTCGAACCACTTTATGGATGATTTGATGCGATTAGTGACTCCAGCCGCCTGAAATGAGATTTTGATAAGAGCCTTAATCCCTGAATCGATAGTTAATCTGCATCAAAAAATCTTTCATATAGCAGCCCCGATTCAATGGTGAGCGGCATGTAACTAAAGCCACCAAACAGCTTTTGTTAACAGCGCTGCTTTGCGGCGGGCTTCACAGTCATCAGGCCGATTTCGAAAGTGTGGTCACAATTTGATTATAGTTTTCCCTCATTTGATAAATCATCATTCCATACATAAAGGCTAAGGATAGATGTCTTCGTTTGTTTTTATATGTCCACAGCAATAAATCTCGGTAATACTTTCCGTCTTTATCAAATACAGCTAGTTTTATAATAGCCCTTATAAGATGATATAATTGCGGCATGCTATATTTTTCTTTCACCTTTATACCTCCATTTTTAGGAAATTCATGGGTCTTTAAAAATGTTTTAACCCTTTTATAGGAATGTTCAGGAGGATAGATACTGGAAATAACCTCTAAAAATCCGTTTCTTAACCGCTCTGCCCCCATAATGGGGATAATGTTTGTTTCGCCTTCAGAAAAGGTAAAATGACGGGAAAGCCTGTTTTCACGTTTCATTCTATCAAATAGGGCAGTACCCGGCGGTGCTTTTAATACATTCACAATCGGAATTGGAATGGCGCTTTCCTGTATAAAATCAATCAAATTTTTAAAGCTATCTTCCTTATCCGTATCAAAGCCTACTATAAACCCGCCCAAAACCGTAAAGCCTGCTTGATGCAGTCTATGAATGTTACTTACTAAGTCCCTCTTCAGGTTTTGATTTTTGAGTGAAGCTTTTAAACTGTCTGCCTGCGGAGTTTCAATCCCAATAAATACGTTTCTGAATTTCGCATCAAGCATTAGCTGCATCATTTCATCATCATCTGCTAAGTTGATAGTCAGCTGTGTCATAAAATATAAACCCGGGTTGGTTTTTTTGTGCCATTCGATTAATGCCGGAAGCAACTCAGATTTTAATATCTTTTTATTTCCAATAAGATTATCGTCGGCAAACAGCACTGCCTGAGTTTCGCCGACTTTATGAATCAAATCCAACTCTGCGATAACTTGTTCTACAGACTTGGTACGAGGTTTGCGCCCATATAGGGTTGTCACATCACAAAAATCGCATAGATAAGGGCAACCACGTGAATATTGTATTATAGCATTCATGTAGTCCTTCATATTAATCAGTTCCATTTGCGGAAGTGGCGTTTTGCTTACATCGGCAAACTCATGTGTTTTATAAATGGGTTTAGCCTCGCCTGCTTTTAAATCGGCAAGAAATTCAGGGAGCGTAATTTCAGCTTCATTCAAAACAAAATGGTCTATGCCGTCAAAGCGCTCATGTTCGTGTGTAAAAAGCGGGCCGCCGGCAACAATAGTGGCATTTTTTCTCTTACACTGTTCGATAATTTGCCTGACCGATTCTTCCTGCACATTCATGGCTGAAAGAAAAACCAGATCAGCCCATTCAATATCCGAATCAGCTAATGGTTTTACGTTCAAATCGATAAGTCTTCGTTCCCAGTTTTCAGGCAACATCGCAGCCACCGTTAATAACCCAAGCGGCGGAAAAGCAGCTTTTTTACCTATTAAAGAAGCGACATGCCTGAAAGCATAAAACGAATCATACATTTCAGGATATACCAACAGGATTTTCATAGAATCTATATGTTTTAAATTTATCTTCGTGTATAAAATAAAGATTCGCAAACATTATACTAGAAATTTCGGTTTCTAAGTTATCGTTTTTTCGGTAATAATTGATAATTACACGAGCAAAAATCTTTCCCAGCCAGTTATGGTTTTGTAGTAAATGTCAAGCCTTTTACGCCCACCCAGGCTTCCTTCACTTGTATTCAGAATAAAGTTCTCATCCAGCCGGGCTTAAACGAAGAAAGCCCCTGTTGCAAGGAGCTTTCTTTTGTGCGCCCACCTGGGCTCGAACCAGGGACCAAAAGATTATGAGTCTTCTACTCTAACCAACTGAGCTATAGGCGCGATGAAATCTGTAAAAATTTCAGGCTGCAATTTTACGACTTTACCTTCAATTTACAAAGCCTTATTTATTTAAAATAGTATATTTTTGCGTGCAGGCATTTATTAATAACGCTTGTTAAGCATGACCAATCTATCATTAAACCGCAGGCAGGCGCTGCAGGCTATGGGCCTAACCGCCGGTGGCTCGCTATTAAAAGCTCCTGTATCAGCTATGACATCTTCAAAAAAAGCAGGCCCCATGTTTAAATACTCCTTAAACATGAGTACTATACGCGGCCAAAAACTGGGTTTTATTAAAGAGCTGGAGATTGCTGCCAAAGCTGGTTTTACCTCGGTAGAGATATGGATAGATACTTTTCAAACCTACCTGCAAAAAGGCGGCACAACTGCCGAAGCAAAAAAAATTATTGATGGCCTGGGTATCAAAGTGGAGAATGCCATAGGTTTTGCCAAATGGATAGTGGATGATGAAATCACCCGCAAAGCCGCTTTAGATCAACTACAACATGAAATGGACCTGCTGGCCCAGATCGGTTGCCACCGTATTGCTGCCCCCCCATCGGGCGCGACCGGAATGCCACTGATAGACCTGAATGTAATTACCGATCGTTACCGTACCATCCTGCAAATGGGCGAACAAAGCGGGGTAATACCCATGGTTGAAATGTGGGGATCATCACAAAATTTGAAGAAAATAAGCCAGGTACTTTATATGGCAACTGAAAGTGAACATAAAGATGCCTTGATCTTGCTGGACGCGTTTCATATTTATAAAGGCGGCTCCAATTTAAACAGCTTGCCATTTGTTGGCAAAACCGCTATCGAGGTATTTCATATTAATGATTATCCGGCGGGCATCCCTCCTGCTAAGATATCTGAGCCTGACAGGGTTTATCCCGGCGACGGCATAGCACCTTTAAAGCAAATTTTACAGGTGCTGAAAAACCCGGAGAAGCCGGTTGTGCTGTCGCTGGAAGTATTTAATCAAAGCTATTATGCGCAGGATGCTTTGCTGGTAGCTAAAACCGGACTTGCAAAGATGAAAGCCGTTACTGAAGGGATATAACTCAGCCCCCTCTAAATCTCCCCCTGTAGGGGAGACTTTTGATTATTAAATAAAAAATGACCCTATAACACATATGAATAACATAAAAAATATCATTTTCGACTATGGTAACGTAATATTTAACATTGATTTTAACCGGGTTGCTGAAGCCTGGAAAAAACTGGGTATTACCAACGCGAATGAGTTTTATGGCCATCGGCAGCAGGACGATGTATTTAACGCGTTGGAGCGAGGCGAAATAACCCCGGCAGCTTTTCGCGACAGGATAAGAGCATTAACGCACCAACCCAACCTTACCGATGAGCAAATTGACGATGCATGGAACCAGATATTTATCGGTATACCTGCAGGTAACCACGAATTGCTTTTGAAGCTAAAAGATAAATACCGCACTTTTTTACTCAGCAATATCAACGCAATTCATTACGATTATGTACATGATTACCTGAAAAGGGAGTTTGATATTGATAATAACGAACACTTGTTTGAAAAAATTTACTACTCGCACCTGGTTGGTAAGCGTAAACCCGGGGAAGAAATTTTTGAACAGGTATTGCAGGAAAACAACCTTAACCCCACAGAGACGCTGTTTATTGATGATAGTCCGCAGCATTTGGAAACGGCAAAAAAACTGGGCATGCAAACCTATCTCATGACAGCGCCCGACAACATTCAACAGTACTTTAAAACTAACGGTTTGTTATAATCCTAACAAATAAGTGTGTAACAACTTTAGCGCTATAGCTTTCTCCTTTTCATTTCCTTTACAATCAAACTCAACTCACGGCTCATTTGCCCGGCAATAGCCGTATTCTCCTGTGCCCGGCGGAAAAGGTAGGGCAATACGGCTTTTATAGGCCCGTAGGGCACATATTTGGCTACATTGTACCCCCCATGTGCCAGGTTAAAACTTAAATTATCGCTCATGCCCAGCAATTGCGCAAAGTATACGTGGGGATTTTTAGGGGCTATTTTCTTTTTGTCTAATAGTTCCGTTAATAACCGGCAGCTTTCTTCGTTGTGTGTTCCTGCTATAAAGGCTATCGTTTTAATATGATCAGTACAATAATCAAGGGCAAGGTCAAAATCTTTATCAGTAGCCTCTTTGTTGGATTGTATAGGCGATGGATAGCCTTTTTCTTCGGCACGCTTACGTTCCTTTTCCATATAGGCGCCGCGCACCAGTTTGGCGCCAAGTATAAACTTTTGTTTTACGGCAACTTCATTATCGTTCATCAAACCCTCCAGCTTATCGTGCCGGTAAAATTGGTAGGTATTATAAACAATAGCTTTTTTAGTATTAAAGCGCCGCATCATGGTTAGCGCCAGTTCGTCTATGGTTTTTTGTATCCAGGTTTCTTCAGCGTCAATCATTACAGGTATGCCTGTTTCGTGAGCCTTTTCGCAAATAGCCAGTACGCGGTTCTGCACCTTTTGCCATTCTAATTGTTCCATGGCAGTAAGGGTTAAGCCCTCATCCAGCTTCTCTAATAACGATAACCGGACAACTCCGGTAACTTTAAATACTGTAATAGGAATGGCCTTATCCTTAGCCGCGCGCCTTATCGTACGGATAATCTCATCGCGCGTATTATCAAAAACCTGTTCATCATCCTCTCCCTCAATCGAATAATCTAAAATAGTGCCCACGCCGCCGCTTTCCAGTGTTTTTATGGTTTTTTCGCATTCGCGGATAGTTTCGCCGCCGCAAAAGTGTTTAAACAGAGTGGCTTTAATCAACCCTTTAACGGGTAAACCTATTTTAACCGCGAGGTTGATTAACGGCGGGCCTATTTTCAC
>Ga0206923_1002_pt2 | contig 30722 bp, 29 predicted proteins | sample Alteio_BWOrgHeat_64_FD_152961 | JGI IMG/M metagenome (GOLD analysis project Ga0206923, IMG submission 152961) | Enriched cells from forest soil in Barre Woods Harvard Forest LTER site, Petersham, Massachusetts, United States -... | ecosystem: Environmental > Terrestrial > Soil > Temperate forest >...
GGGTCCCCGTCGACGTTCTCGTCGAATGGGGTGGGAATCGGCTTTCGGGACGGGACAGACGTCTCGTCTGCCCGCCAGAAAGAAGTCCAGGTCGCCCCAAAAACATAACTAAATGACTTTAAAGCTCGTGCCCCTTGTTTTTGGAACGAAAAAATGCACCTCAATTGCATTCCGCCCTGGATCTGAATAAATTTTTTTCTTTTTTAATATACTCTAGATGTTGCAACCCTGCGCGCGAGCATCCATAAACTACCGGATTCTAGTTTATGGGCCTAATCTGAAGCCGCTTTATCTAAAAATCGAACTGGGCGGTCGCTGTGATCCCATGCAACTGAAGATCTCCAAAAACTGCACTTTCAGTGATCATATAACGCAACATGTTCTGGTCCCAGAATTGGAGGAAGTCATACCGGACTGAAAGGTCCAGATAGTAGGAGTCGCAATCGAAATAGCTCCCCCACCCCAATCCGATTCCTAGCTCCCCTACAGGCCGAAGGGCACTATAGTCTGGAAATGAAAAGATCAAGTTGAGCGGACGAAAAAAGAATGTCGAATTCGAAAATTGATGAACCGTTAGTTTTGTATAACGGGAATAGAGCAGAGAGGCAGAACCGTAACCTTCGAAACGAAAACCGGCGCCCAGCAAACAATTGCCTGAAACTCCTGCGTTAGGGCCAATGGCCCAACCACGGCTCAACGTTTTGAAGGTACCTACGCCGCCAATGGTATTGAAGAGAGCTCCTTGCAATTTCTGGGAAATCAATAAGCCCCTCATTCCGAAGTAAGGAGAAACGGTCAAATTCATCCCTTCATAAAAAGGGCGGGAAAGATCTAGATCGAGAAAATCCAAATTCATCTTCCATTTGTGGCTCGATGAGTTTAGGGAATGCGATAGTTCTCGGAGCAAGATCCTCTTTTGTCCAAGAGAAGTTCCTCTTTAGATTTAAAATTCTTTGCCGGCTTTTAGAATCAAAGTATTCGACCAGAAGCCGCTTCCGAATTCCCCTTCATAGGTGAGGGAAGCGAAAGCGCCTCCTCGGGTACGATAGAAGGCTTCGAGGCCGGGTGCGAAAAGGTTTTGTGAATTAGTGAGAGTTTCTACGAAGAAAGTTCCGCCAGGAGCGCCGACGATAGCGGCTGTGATGTGCCCATTGCGGCCGAAGGGTTTTTTATAAACGTAGGAGGCCGATTCGCGGACAATGAGGAGAGCCCCATTTGAAAATTTGCGCGTTTGGTAGGCGGAAAGGCCGAGTTCGGTCCGCATGAGCAGTGTTGTCTGGGCGTTTTGATGCATGTTGAGAGGAGCGGCTCCCTTTTCGGAAAAGCTAGGCTGCATGTTGATCGCCCAGTCGAAGGAGGCGAATGGTTCGATGGCTCCCCAAGAGTAAAGAATGTCGTACCCGAAATCGAAGTGGGGGACGACTTGCCAAGAGTGTGTCCGGCTGGTGGCCGTTGCGCTAAAGCCGGGGATTGAGACATTTCTTTTTCCGTGGATTTGGTTATAGCTGCCCCAAAGGGAAATGTCGGCATAGAAGTGGGAAGCGTAAAGACTAGTGTAGAGAGAGGCGGTGTAATCGCTTTGCCAGGCTTTTCCAAAATTGTGTTTTTCATTGACATCGATGAAGGCGTATCCGAGAGCGGCCCCGAGAAGCACATGTTCCAGATCGAACCAATCGAAACCGGCGACCACGCCTCCAGCATCCAAATTGAATGCAGGCGTTTGCTTTTGGGCTTTTTCATGGGCGAATTCGCCGAATGGCGCAATCCATGCTGAAAACTGTTCACAGCTCAAGGGTTTGGGAGGGACGAGGATGCATTCGGGAGGTAGTTTTTTCTTTTTGTGGATCATTGCCATGGCAGTCAGACCCTCGTTTTGCTCTGTTCTGAAGTTTGGCCGGGTCAAACGGCGATTGGAAAGGCGCGATTCGAGGACTTCGTTAAAGATGAACGCGGTCCATTCTGTGGCATAAGTTGAAAAGGCATTTCTTGCAGGACTGATGGCGTCAAGGGCATTTTCAGTCTCTTCGGGAGTGAGCAAAAAGAAATCGGCGAAAATAGAATCTAGAGGAAGAAACGTGTCCAGGGTGTTTAGGTAATTCGCGGTCCGCAACCGGTTGCCGCTTAAAGTTGCTGTTGGAATCGTAAAAAGAGTTGCATTTTTATTCAGAACTAAAAATACGGTCGTGTCCGAAACATTTTCTGTTAAATGGAATTGGAATTTAGGATTTAGGGATACGATAGAAAAGGAAGTGCCGTTCGAAATGGTCCCTGTTGTCGTATGTAAAATTTCGTAGGTTGTCCCTCCCTGATAAGTGCCTGTTTCAGGAAAAACAAGGATGTTCGAACCTGCTGTCACGCTGATGCCCGAAGCACCGGTGGCGACAAGCGATGAGGAAGCTCCAGCCGAATTCAGGTCTATCAGAAATTGAGATCCTGCTTCGAAGAGAGCAGAATCTACTGTTAAGGTGCCGATCGAGTTGCCGGGAACTAAAAAAGAACCAATTTTGAGATCCACCGCCCCGTGAATCGTCCCGATTCCCGTCAATTCGGTCAAAGGATTCACCGTCACATCGCTAGTGATGGAGCCGTTGATTTTAAGGGCTCCTCCATTGATGGAAGTTGGGCCGGTATAAATATTTGCACCCGTCAAGATCAATTCCGAAAAGCCCTCCTTAGTAAGCCCTCCCGTTCCTGAAATAGCTCCATCGAAACTCGTTGACAAAGAGGAAGGATGCACGGTTAGATTGCCGCTACCTAAAGTGATTTGACCCATCCCAGAAAGATCGTTAATGGTCTGCGAGAAACTATTCAGGTCGAAAAAGGCGCCCGAATCTACGAAAAGGGCTGTCGAATGGGCGATGCCATCGGAGATGGCCATCAGGAATGTGCCGTCGCCCACTGTTGTAGAGCCGGTATACGAAGCTGCGCTCTCAAGAGTAAAAATCCCGCTTCCAATTTTGTTTAAAGACCCTCCGCTGCCGCTGATGTTCCCTGAAAAAGAACTCGGGTTTGAAGTGCCGAAGATCAAAGTATTCGCCCCTAAAACGATATTTCCGGATCCCGTCAAATCCCCTATTTGGGTGCTGGTAGCGGGGGAGATTCCTGAGATATCGAATGTGCCCGAAGGAATATCCAGAGCTCCTAAGAACACAAGTGACCCGTTTCCTGAGAGAGACAAAGTTCCAGACATTCCAATCGTCGTTCCCCCCGTATAGGTATTTTCCCCTTCGAATAGAAGAGAATTAGGTCCATTCAATGTGAATGAACCTGCTCCAGAAATAACACCAGAAAATGTGTTAGATACAGAAGTTGGTGTTACGGTCAGGTCGCCGGCGTTTAATTCGACTTTGCCAGAGCCAGAAAAATTTTGGATCGATTGATTAGCATCTACAAAAAGAAGTCCTTCGCTATTAATGACAACTCCGCTCGAATTCTCGATCACATTGGGTTGCCCAATTGACAAAGTTCCTTGGTTCACAGTTGTCAAGCCCGTATAGGAAAGAGGGACTGAGCCGATTCCAACCCTCCCGGTGCCCGTTTTGACCAAAGATCCTCCGACCCCTGAGAAATTACCGTCAAAGGAAGAATTCCTGACTGTTCCGAAAGTTAAAGTCTTCGATCCTAAGATAATTTGATTATTGCCATTTAGATCTCCAACTTGCATTCCATCTGCGTTTATACCGCTGATGTCAACAAACCCGCTATCTGCTGACAAGGTCGATCCTTTGAAAACAGATCCATTTCCCGAAAATATTATATTTCCAAAAAAAGCGATCATTTCTCCAGTGTAGGTATTGACATTCGTCAGTGTAAGGGTAGCCCCATTGCCCACCGAGAAATTGCCCTCGCCTTGAATCACACCATCGAAACTGGTAGCCTGTCCGGCTCCTACACTCAAGCTTTGATTCCCTAAATGGATTGTAGCTGTCGAATCGCCCGATAAATTGCCGATCGTGCTAGAACCGCCTGTCCCTCCGCTAATATCGAAAATTCCACCCGTAGTAATATTGACATCGCCATGAATCGATCCTGTTCCAATCAATGCCAACGTGCCCGCCTGAATTGTCGTAATTCCCGTATATCCGTTCGTTCCCGACAGGAAAACAGACCCTTGTCCTGCATTCGTCAAAGTGGAGGAACCATTGATATCCCCCCCTATATTGAGCGATAAGCCATCTCCGATATTCAAAGAAAGAGGGCTGGATAAGGAGATGGCGGTAACGATAGATGGGTTGACGGCTCCTGTCTCGACATTGATAGCAGCGCTTTCTGAATTGACTGAAAAACTCAAGGTGAACGTGTTGTCTGAAATGTGATAAGTCCCCGCATTTGTGAAAGTCAATGTTCCGATCTCAATCGCTCCGCCTAATGAAAGCATGTGAGGGCTTTGGCCATTGAAAATAGCTGTATCGTCCATCCCGTTTGGCAGAGCCGGATTCCAATTGGAAGGGTTGATCCATGTGTCGCCCCCCATCCCCGTCCACGTGCTTGTAACAGCCGCTGTAAGACCAGAACCACACAGAAAAAAGAAAAGAGTCAAGGATGGAAAACGCACATTGGCCATACCCATATCTTCATATAATAATTCAATTTTTTGATAGTGCTTTTTTTGCAGAATTTTCATCGCAAATTGGAAAATCTGCTCGCGGTCGACTTGATCGATCCTAGCCTATAAAAAGAGTCTCTAAAACTTTCTATCGATTGCTTCCAACCCTTATTTATTTTTACAAATTCAATCATTTTTTTCCTAAATTTTTACATAAAATAACAAACAAAACAAAAAAAATTAAATTATAATTTGTATAAAAATAAGATTAGGAATTAATTTCTAGAAAATGCGCGATGCGTTTTGCATTCTTGCTCCAATAATTCGATGACCCTTTCGATTCCGTCTTCTTTGACCATTTTTTGAGAAAGAACTTCTGCCTGCATGCGATAGGATGGGGTGTTTAATAGCTTCGCTAAGCCCTCTTCAAAGGCCTTTTGAGTGAATTTAGCGGCTGGAATAGACTTTGGACCGGCTCCTAAATCTTCGATGGCGGCCGCCCAATGGAATTGGTCTAAAAGAAAAGGGACGATTAAAGTGGGCTTTCCTGCAATGAGTCCAGCATGAGTAGTTCCTGAGCCGCCATGATGGACCACAGCTGCAACTTTGGGAAGAAGCCAATCGTGCGGAGCCGATTCAATCCATAAAACATGCTGAGGAAGATCTTCTTTTTTAATGTGGAGAAACCGTCCGCAAAGAAGAGTGCGGATCGGCATTTTTTTCAATGTGTCGATTAAAGCCGCACTCATTTTTTCATCGAATTTATCGGTTAAACTGCCAAACCCGATATAAAGAGGCGGCGGGCCTTCTTCTAAAAATTCCTTAAGAGATTGGGGTGGATTCCAGAGATTCCCTTTTCGCAATTCCAAAAACCCCGTCACTTCAACATTTTTTGGCCAGTCGGGAGGAGGAGGGACGAGTGTTTTACTGACAGCAATCACCTTAGGGATTGTTTGGATCGGCGGATGAAGACCGGGATGCAAAAACCCTAATTTCTTAAGACCCAGTTTTTTGGGTTCTCCATTGATTCACGACTTTTCGGATGGGAAGCCAAAATAACTGAGAAACGATGAAATGGCTCGCTAAATTCGACCAAGGCCTAAATGGCAAACGAGGAGGAAAAATCACAGAACTCATGTAGCGGGTGGGGATATTAGGCTGCAAATGGATACATAAACTGGGAAGGCGGATCGCTTCGACGAGATGCTCAGCAGGAAATACTGCAGGGTGATAGATGAGCGCATCCACTTTCCTGAGCTGGGTATTTAGAATTTCAAATTGCCGCTTTGCCGCTGCGCTCAAGATTTGAGATAACTTCCATGTGAGTTCGAATTTTCCTAACCCTTCTATAGCCGCAAATATATCTCCATCAAGCGGCGCATATTCGATCCCATTTTGCTTGCAAAGGCTTTCATTAGGAGAATTGGTCAAGATTTGAACGCTATGGCCACGGTCTTTTAACGCCGCGCCCAAGGCAACAAATGGACGTATATCCCCTTGCGAACCAAGACAAAGAATGGCAACACGCATAAAAACCCGATTTTTTTGTAAATCTGAAAAAGGACTCTCTTATACAAAAATTTCTCAAAACACAAAATCAAAATCGGGCTTTACCCAACACTACCTTAAGAAGCCAAATTTATAGACGAGTCCAACTCCAATAGAGTGGTTGAGGAAATCAGAGCCTACCTCATGGAATTTGTATTCCACAGTAATCTCTGTATTGCAGAAAATCGGATAGGCAAACCCAGCCATCACTTGTCCAGAAAAATCCTTCCACTTTTGGATAAAAATTAGTCGGGAATTTGTGGCATGCATTTGAATGAAATCATAGCCTATGCCTGCTCCAATAAAAGGTTGGATCTTCCAAAATGGGCAGGGCAAATCCCATAATAAGTTGGCCATATACGAGGAAGTTTGTAAATGTCCATCCTCAGAAATACCTTGGGAACTGAAATAGATTTTTTCTATAGCATTTCTTCTAAAAGCATATTCGGCTTCCAAACGCAAGTCATAACAGCGCCAGCAAAAACCCAACGAACCGTCAACAATATACCCTGTCTGATATGAGGATTTGTTTCCTTGAATTGAAGTATTTTGCAAGAAATTAGCGCCGCCAAAAATCCTAGCGTAGAAATTCTTCGTATCAACACAGCAGACTGTCTCCACAACAGCAGGAGTCTCGCACGCAGCCTTTTTTTTGAGTTTGTACATCGAAATTCGTCTCTCATCACAACTGCTGTCTTCAGCGGACTGTTCTTGAGCTTGAGCATCAGCTGCCATGAAAAATAAGAGTGACAGGAAAAGGAGAAGAATATTGTTCTGATTTTTCATTCTTTCAACACACGTTTTAGAATATTGCTACTCCGCAATCCGATCATCATAGCTGCGGCTGCCGTATTGATATCGGGAATCACCGGACAGATGGAGTTGTCCACTACAAAAACGTTCTTTGTGCCATAAACACGCGTGTCGCCGTCTACCACGCCTCCACCGTTCAGTGGAGCCATTTTACAGTGCGATACAAAGTGGTGTACATCCAGTGAAAGATTGCTGTTATTTTTTATGTACGCCTCAACCGCGTTGTCATTATAAGGGGGCGTTCCCAAGATGACTGAGTAGAAGGGATCCCCTAAAATGGGTGCATAGTAAGGAGGATCAATGAGGGCTAGCTGCGCGAGTAGATTTCTAATATAGATCTGGATGGCATTCTTCATATTTTCCAGGTCTACAGGATCTTGGTAGAAGCCGTCGTCCGCTGCGGCTATCTGAAATGAGTTATCGCTTTGGATTGTGACACTCCCCTCGCTCTGTGGATTCAAAAGATCAAATCCCATGACTACTACCGGACCCACCGGGCTAATCGGAAAATATTCGAACAAAATCTGCAGCATTCGCGGGTCGCTTGCACTGCCGCCCGGTACTGGCAAGTAGACATTATGGATAGTAAATGAATACCCCGCTCCAGCAGGTATACCGCTTGTTGCGGGATTGGCTGTCAACGTAATGAAGATGAGCGGATGGTTTTGGAGATGTTTTCCTACGTTCTCATTGATGAAAACGGGCTTGATCCCTGCATTCTTTAGCGCTACCGACGGACCTATGCCTGAAAGCTGCAGCAACTTGCTGCTGTTTATGCCGCTGGCCAAAACGACGGCTTTTCGAGCTTTCGCTTCAAAGCGTTTACCGTCCTGCATATAGATTACTTTTTTGGCAGTCCCATGCTCGTCAAAGAGTATTTTCACAGCTACCGAATTAAAGAGCATAAACAGTTTATGTCCATTAATTCCTTGACCTTCCGGCGTCATAACCGCGCCGTTTAAATAGGCTGTCGCGCTACTCGCTCGTTTGGTGCCTGAAGGATTAATAAACCACTGAGCACGGGGGTCTATGCAATTCTCCACACTCGGATCGTTATAGTCATCCACAGTGGGAATCCCCGGAAACGCTGCCTCTGAAGCGGGTAAAAGTACATTCGTTGTTATCTGAGACAACGTAGGCGTCTGCAGCACACTGAGAGGGCCATCGTCTCCTCTTGCCCCTGGTGTGATTGTCAATCCATGATAGTTCTCAAGGGCATCGAATGTTGCCAGAATTTTGTCCAGACTCCAATTGCCGCTGCCAGAAATTTCTTCCCAACGCGAGTATACGGCGTTCGAACCTCTGCCATAGTATAATCCATTGATCGAAGCGCCGCCGCCCAATACCATTCCTGTCGTCCAATCACTGGTTCTTCCATTGAGCCCTGCCATGGGTACGGTTTGATTCCATCCTGGCCAAAAATACTTGGCCTTTCCTGTATTAGCCAATAGGAATGCTGGGAGACCCACAGCCTGGATTGCTGGATCAGTTATTAAATTTAGCCCCCCCTCTATTCCTAAAACGGAATAGCCATTCGCTGATAGCTGTTCCATCACTATGCAGCCTGCCGCTCCAGCACCCACTACTATGATATCTGCCTCTAGTTCGTTTCCCGACATTCTGCATCGGTAGGGATCGCCAAAAAGATTGACTGCAGCAATAACTAAAGCGAGGGTAATAGATTTGATTTTCATATTTGAATTTCTCCGTGATCCACGGTAAAAATCAAAATTGTTGTTGTCAAGAAATTTGCGCTCTAATTCAGCGATTCCAAATGGAAATGCTGAGCTAAATGAGAGGGTCGATAAAAAAAGAGAGCATCGATTTAGTAGAGAAGTTGTTAAAATCTATCGGAACTCAATCAGGCTTGGCGAAAAATATTGGCGGCAAGAAGGGATGGCTTCTTTCGCATATAGTTTTTGATTTATTTTTAATTGCAATAATTTTATAATTTTTTACCTAAACAAATGTAATAGGAAAAAAATGACGACTATCCAAACTCCCCACTTATCATCAATTAAACCATTGGGGACAGAAACTAACCCTTCGGTTTTTACAAAAAGCGGCTCTGCTGAAGTATCTTCCGCACCTCCGCCCCGATTCTCATTTTCCCTAAGTTCAAAAGTGCTCGCTATGGGGCTGATCGGCATTTCTCGATCAAGCGCAATTTCCTATGAACAAGCATTACAGAACATGAAACCGTTTCACGACGTTCTTAAAAACACCCAGGGCCTAAAGGTCTCTCAGAACCTCATCCAAATGGTGAAAGATGCATGTCAACCTCTATCCATCTTCTTCAAAAATTCGATCCCCACTATCGACCAAAAGGATATTGAGGAGATCGTAAGATTAGAAAGCCGACTCTATTCGCGACAAGATATCTTGAAGCAGATATATCCCCTGCCCAAAACAGAAAAGTAATTAGGGCATGAGGTTCATCAAGCATCTGAATTGAGGATTTTCAACGACAGTCTCTGAGCGGGTCCACGTCGAAGTTTTTTCTTTTCGGCTAATATTGAATCAAGACATGTGCAGAAAGACCTGATTTCTTTAAAACCCGTCTTCCTATCTGAAAAAATTTTTATTTGACATTTTAAATCAATCATCGGATGCTTTGCAAATTCTTAAAAAAATCATTATGCTTTCCGCACATGGCGGAGGCATTTTGGGTTCAACCTAAGCGAGGTAATCATGAAAAAACCTTTTATGAATGGATCAAAATGGCTGTCGGCGGGAACTTTTTCTCTGTGGTTAGGGATAGTTTCGTGTTTTGGTTCAGTAAGCCATTTGCACGCAAATGAAAACCGCCATGGAACAGGATTAATCCCTTATAGCGCCGCAGAATGGCAAGAATTGGAAATGAATACCTTAAAAGTTGTTGGAGTGCGGCCCAGCAAAATAGGCCTTCAACGATTACAGAAATATTTGAAAGAACAAGGAAAACCCCCTCTTCAAAATGTGGCATCGTCATCTTTAGATGATGAATTCATTACTTCTTTGGAGTGGAGCCCTCAAACCCTCAAAATAGTGAATGCTTCTTCTCCCGTATCCGTACTGCCAAGCTCAGTCAATAACAGCACACTGGCCTGCTTTCCTCCTGTGGGCAACCAGGGCAGCCTCGGTTCCTGCGTCGCTTGGGCCACTACCTATTATGGGGGGACTCACGAACTAGGTTTAATCAATGGGTACAACAATAAAACGAGTTCTGCCCATATTCTTTCTCCCAAATGGACCTATAATTTAGTCAATTGGGGAATGGATGGAGGAACTTTCATCAACTATGGATACCAACTGCTCAGCCAAAATGGGGCTGCAAGCATTGTCCAATTTCCTTATGACAGCAATTATTTATCATGGGATCTCAATCCTCAGGATTGGATTGCTGCGATCAGCAACAGGATGCAAAATTTTGTGATGGTGCCAGGCCTGGGCAGCCCGCAAGATCTAAGCGTCATTAAAGGAATGCTGAATAACGGCCATATCCTATCCATAGGGACTTATATTGATTCTTGGAATTTTACGGCGATTAAAGCAGACCCCGCTAATCCAAGCAGCCCTTACGTGGGTCAAATGGCTTGTACCTACATGAACGGCCGCAGCGGAGGACATAACATTTCTATTGTGGGATATGATGATAATATCTGGATTGATATCAACGGGAACGGCCAAGTCGATTCAGGAGAAAGAGGCGCGTTTCTCATGTGCAATTCTTGGGGAACTTCTTGGGGAAACAAAGGATTTGTTTGGGTCTCTTACGACGCCTTTTTACAAACCTCTGCTGTCCCCAATGGCCCGAGCGCAGGAAGAGTGGGTATTTCGCAGGATTTTGGCAATCAGGCCTTTGCTCAAGTCGCAAAAGCCCCCAATTACCATCCCAGCCTAGTCGGACAATTTACTCTTTCGCAAACGCTGAGAAACCAGATTGTCGTTCAAGGGGGCATCGGGGGGCCTAATGCTGCGGTTCCTGTAAGTGTATTTCAAGATATGGCCTTATCCAATTCCGGCGGTCCCTATGCATTTAATGGCACGACTGTAGCCAACCCTATTTCAGGCACGTTCGCTTTGGACTTCACAGATTTGATCCCAGCTTCATCCACTGCGGGTCCTCAAAAGTACATGTTGCAATTAGGAGATACAGTCTCTGGAAACCCCACAGGATTGACTAATTTTTCATTGATCGACCTATTGCATAGCAAGACTCTTGCAAATACGCAACCCATCTCAGTAGATAATGGAACGCAGTACCCATTCATAACATACGATTTTTATAACCAAAACATCCCAGACACAACCCCTCCCAATGTGAGCATCACATCGCCCGCAAACGGATCGACGGTGGCAAATACGATCGAAGTGATCGCGAGCGCAACCGATAATGTTGCAGTCGCCAAAGTGGAGTTTTATGTAGATAATCAATTGCAAGTCACAGACACGGCTTCGCCCTATACTTTCTCCCTGGACACAACCAAGTTGTCAAACGGAACCCACAATCTATCAGCCATTGCCTATGATACTTCTAACAACACAGCTTCATTCAGTATCTCGGTGAATGTACAAAATGCAGATACTACGCCTCCGACGGTAACCATTACTTCGATCGCAAATGGGTCCACAGTATCAGGAACGATCCAAATTGTCGCAAATGCAATGGATAATGTCGGAATCAGCAAAGTGGAGTTGTATGTAGATGGACAATTGCAAGCCACAGATACAGCGTTTCCCTATGTTTTCAACTTGGATACGACAAAACTATCGAATGGCGAGCATGGCATAGTGGTTTTTGCTTACGACACTTCGAATAATAGCGCATCATATGGCATTTGGGTGATCGTACAAAATGGATCGCCCGATAAGATACCTCCCCAAGTAGCCATTACGTCGCCTGTCAATGGGGCTATTCTGTCAAAAACAGTCCTGGTCTCCGCAACCGCCAGCGACAATGTGGAAGTCAGCAGGGTGGTCATCCAGGCGGGCCCTGGAGTTACGTATTCGTCTTCGATACCTCCTTATGCCTTTAATTGGGATACGACGCAATGGAGAGATCAAGATTATACAATCACTGCGACTGCCTATGATACTTCCAATAATTCCACGACAACTTCGATTACGGTAACCGTGCAGAATGATGCGATACCTCCCCAAGTAGCTTTTACTTCGCCTGCCAATGGGGCTGTTGTATCAAAAACGATCCAGGTCTCCTTGAGCGCAAGCGACAATGTAGGCGTCACCAGAGTGGATTTGTTACTGGACAATGGGACTCTATTCACAATTGAATCGCCTCCGTATGCATTCTCTGTGAATACCACCCAACTGCAGAATGGAAATCATACTCTAACGGCGACTGCCTATGATTTTTCCAATAATACCAGTTCATCCACGATTACCGTGAATGTGCAGAATTGATCTCCGATCGGCCCCCTAGGGTAACCGTTTCGCATCAACAGGCTCAGATGAGCGGTTTTGGGGCCGAGCTTCGAACTCGGCCCTTTTTGTTAAGGGTTTTATCGTTTGTAAAAATTTTTAGGCGAAAAGCCCCAATCTTGTTAAGCTAAATTGGCAAAAATGTGGAATGCCAGAAGCATCCCAGAAGCATTTTGGAGCCTATTATGTTGATTGCCGGTCTAAGACAACTCAATTTCATTAAAACAAGTTATGCACTATTATTTTTATTAGTTATTTCGAACACTTTGTATGGCGATGCCGTCCGCAGTAGAAATCAACAAACGTATTATCTGAATATCGATGCGTTTACACAAAGTTTGATTGAAATACCAACTTCTAACGTTTCAGTAGATAGTACTACAATATCGACTTATTATGCAGGAAGAGCTCCCCTTTTTGATCTGAATGATAGACAGGTCGGGACATGTGCTGCCTCTTTTTTAAATATGCAAACTGAAGACGGAATTTTTACCGATATATCCAACTATATATCCGTTGATAATGGATTAATAGTGTCCTGGTTCACGCCAACAACATTAATAAATTTAGGATCAGATAATATCGTTAATTCCATGATTACTGAATGCATTGTATCGGCATCGACAAAGATCGGCGTTAATCCTTTTTACGGACAATCATTTAACCTGATTGTTTCATCAGACGACCAAAAAATCTATTTTCAATTCACAAGAATTGGAGCGATTTTCTGATTACAGAGAATGATTCCCGATTCAAATCTGTATTTCAGCTTTGAAAATCGAGCGTGTCAAGTCGATCCTCTGGACGAATTTCTAGAACGGTGAAAGATCTCTCCATACAGATTTTTATCGGATGAATTGGTATAAAGCCTGTAGATCAGAATGTAGCGAGATTCATGAATCCGCGGCTTGGGCGAAAGAAAATTTAGAAAAATGGTCCGTTCTCGGTAAACAATAGGATGTATTTGTTGTCATGGTTCATTCAGAAAATGTCTCTTATTGTCTGAAAGAATGGAGTAATTTATTTTCTTCTCAAACAAAATTCCTCTTCTTTTTTCTTTTTGTTGGATTGGTCTCGATCCATGCGGAAGAGGCAAGCTATGGAATCAGCGGAAACCCTGGCGCTGTAAATTCAGTGACCGGTACCGGCGATTTAGGGAAATGGCTTCAGATTCCTGAGAGTTCCGGAGTTCGCCTTGGCGGCATGTACATCGGCGATGGCAACGCCCTCTTAACGGGAAGACAAGGAACAGGTCCTTGGACTGGCAACAGCGTATTGATCATCGACTTGTTGATCGATTTGCAAAAAGCCATTGGATGGGAGGGGGCCTATTTTGGGAGCGAGTTTCTCCAATTCAACGGACAATCGACCAATGCCGATGCAGGAGTTGTCCAAGGTTATAATAGCTTAACGGGATCTCCTCCTCTGAACCGGTCGGAGCTGTATCAACTTTGGCTTTTTCAAAAATTTTGGGGAGAGACGCTCACGATCCGCATCGGGAAAACCATCCCCATCGCCCATTTTAACAACGTATCGAAACCGGTCCCAACATACAATACTGCGGTCACAATTCCTTCCGTCAGCGCATTGACCTATACGCCGATCTTCGTCAATACCACATTATTAGGCGCCATCGGCGGTTATTACAACTCGGTTTATGGCGCTGTCGCGACGATCGCTCCGGTTAAAGAGGCCTATGTAAATCTCGGTTTTTTTGATGGCAGCTTGGCCAGAGGGATCCAAACAGGAGTCAAAGCAGGCCCCCATTTTAACGGATATTATTTCTCCATCATGGAAGTGGGTTATAGCTGGGTCAATGCGAAACCGGGCATCGCGGCCGTTGGCGGATGGTATCAAAGCGGTAAACTCGTTAAGGGCAGTCAAACTCAAACAGGAACGGGCGGTTTCTATGCATTTGCCTCGCAAGCGCTTTGGGTAAAACCATCGGACTCTACCAATAAAGGCAATATTTCAGGTTTTCTCCAATTCGGCTGGAGTAATTCCCGCACGCTCGAGATGAACTTATTTGCAGGAGCAGGCCTCTCCTTTTTTGCACTGATTCCTCAACGACCTTATGACTCCTTCGGATTTGGCTTGGCCTGGTCGCGTCTCAATCCCCATCTCTTTTCCCGCTTCTCTGAACTGATGGTCCAAGGCTACTATCAACTCCAAATTCTCAGTTCCATCTATTTTGAAACGTCTTTCAGCTACATCCCGAATCCAGGCGCCCATCCAGATAGATCGAACGTCTCCGCGATCACAAGCCGGATGACTTTTTTGTTTTAATTTATTACAGATAGATTTTGGTCTATTAGGAGTTGAAATGTCGAAACTCATCGCCCTGCTCGCCGCCACTCTTCACACAATGGCTCTGATGGGAGCCAGCTACCATGTGCCAGCTACGCAGGAGACGGTCACTTTGGGTCTCTTTACCCTGAATAAACCGCCTGTCGTTAAAATAAAATCGGGCGACATCGTCTCTTTAGAGACATGGAATAGCTGTCTTCACGCCATGGTCTACAACAAAACGACTCCTGCCGATGTAGCCCAATTTTATAAGGAAAACGACATCCAAAAAAGACGCGGCATGCACTCGCTGACCGGACCCGTTTATATCGAGGGTGCCGAACCGGGCGATGTATTGGAAATCCGCGTCATCAATATCAAACTCACCGACTTCGGCTATAATTTTCTCAGCCCTTCGGCAGGGATCTTCGATAATTTCGCAAAGCCCCAGATCAAATATTTCAAATTCGACAAAGAGCACAACACGACCGAATTTTCCCCAGGCATTTGCCTTCCCCTCAAACCCTTTCCAGGCATCATCGCTGTGGCTCCCCCGCTTGATTGGCCAACAGAGTGGCCCGTAGATATCCCGACTCCGCAGGCACAGCCCGTCAAAGGGGAATTCAATTCTGTTCCGCCTGGGCCGTTTGCGGGCAATTTAGATCAGCCTGAGCTGCAAGCCGGCTCAGTTCTATTTGTTCCCATTTTTCAAAAAGGGGGTCTTGTTTGGACCGGCGATTCCCACGCCATGCAGAGCAACGGAGAGATCGATGTCACCGCCCTCGAAACTGCGTATGAGGCCATCACCCTTCAATTTTTTGTGAGGAAAGATCTCCGCGCTGAAGGCGTCTTCGATAAAACAAAGCGAAAAGGGGGCGATGTCTTTACTTGGCCCATTATCGAAAACGAGACCCATTGGATGATCGTAGGCCTCAACACCGATCTCATGGAAGCGATGAAACTCGCCGCCCTGAACGCAATCGACTTTCTCGTGCGCAAGCAAGGTTTCTCCAGAGAAGAAAGCTACCAGTTCTTGAGCATGGTCGGCGACTTCGAAATCGCAGAAGCTGTCAATACGATTAAAAACGTCACCGTCCATCTTCCAAAAGAAGTCTTCAAGCAAAAAGGGCGCACCACAACGCTCTGTTCGGAAGGTTACTTTCCCCTCCAAGCGCCGCCCCTCAATCCAAACCCGCAGTGCGTGCCTCAAGAAGGGCTTATCATCAAATGAGAAGGACATCATGAAAAAAATCGCCTTATTTCTCCTTTTAACTGCGACACTCTTCGCCGAATCCATCACTCTCGACAACCAAACCATCTATCCCGCAAACCAATCGAAAATGGCCATTCAATGGGCCCATTCCGCTAGAGAAGTAGACGAGAATAATAAAGCGCTAATGTATGGGTCAAAACTGAATCCCACTACGCTGCAGACCATTTCCCAAAAAGGAAAAATCAAACTCACAGTCCCTGAAAACGCGCAGCAATTCCGCGTGCTGGTCTGGTCGAATGGCTCTCTAGAGCCCGATTACACCACAAACTGGATCGATCTGGCTCCCAACAAAACCTACACTCTCGAAACAGACTATCTCATTCCAGTCGTGCTGATGTCTGGCGGCGGCTGTTAGAAAGAGAATCTCCGCTTTTTTGGCGAATGATCCACTCGGTTCTAAGTAGCTTCGTAAAACTGAGATAAAACGGATCGATTTTTTCAGGACTTTTTGATAGGCTCGCCAGCGTGCGTAAATAGGTTTTGAAAGATCTCAAGACCTGCTGAACCGACCCATATATGTCTGTAAAAAAAATCATCCTTCTTTTTCTTGGAATGGCTTTTTGCGGATACAGTCAAGAAGAACTTTGCCTTGGCCATATTCGGCAGGTCACATTCCCTTCGATGGGATTTGAAAGGGCGGGAGAATCCTATTTTTCACCTGACGGCCGATCGATTATTTTCCAGGCGATTCCTAAAGATGAGAAATCTTATCAAATCTACACGATGGATTTGCATGCGATGATTCCCGTTCGAGTCAGCACGGGCAAGGGAGCCTGTACTTGCGGTTTTTACAGACCCGACGGCGAAAAGATCCTCTTCGCTTCAAGCCATGAGTCTCCAATAGAGAGGGATTTGCCGAAGCCCCCGAAGCCATCGGGTCGATATAGTTGGGACTTGACCCCTTACATGAATATTTATGAGGCAGATTTAGACGGCTCTTCATTAAAACGATTGACTTCCGGTTCCGCTTATCACGCAGAATGCGCCTATTCTCCCGATGGAAAGAAAATCGTTTACGCAAGCAATGAAAGCGGAAGCATGAACCTCTACGTTTGCGATGCCGATGGAGAAAATGCGCGGGCTTTGACTCAGACTCGGGATTGCTATAACGGCGGCCCTTTCTTTTCTCCCAATGGCGATTGGATCGTTTTCCGGTCTGACAGGCTGGAAAAAGATCTGCTCCAAATCTACCTCATCCGCGCCGATGGATCGGAAGAGCGGCAATTGACCTGTAATAGACATGTCAATTGGGCCCCCTTCTGGCATCCCAATGGAAAGATCATCGCTTATACGACATCGATTCATGGCCATCACGCTTATCAAATTTACTTGATCGACATCGAAACGAATCGCGAATACCGGTTGACATATACAGATACATTTGAGGGACTGCCCAGTTTTAGCGCTGACGGAAATCAGATCACCTGGACTTCAAAACGGGGCGACGGCACGGCGCAGGTATTCATAGCCGATTTTATGCTGCCCGTCCCATCTGAGAACAGCTTCTAGAAATTTTGGTTCGTATCGACCATGAAATTGCTGTTATTGGCAAGGGTCATATAGGGCGATTGCTGGATCCTCCGCTTGCCGAATGAGTAGGTAATCCCAATGGCGATGTCCGATGCGAAATTTTTAGAGGGAGTGAGTCCTGAATTGCCTCTGGGGCCCATGTAAGCGCCATGCCCTTCAAAACTTAAAGACTCGGTCATCGGCGCAGAAAATTGAACGCCGAATACGTAATTGCCGGGCCGCCCCGATTTGTACATGAGTCCTCGTCTGTAAGGCGATCCTGCCCAAAGCATCGCATACCCATTGTTTTGAAAGTAGTGGCACCAAAACAGGTTCGCTTGGCTGATCCCTCTAAATTGGAGCGGCACGTGTTGAGATGTTTGATGGGATGTTTGGATCCCATAGGCAGCCCAAATTCCGAGTTCGTTGCTGCCGTCGAATAAATAGCCGATCTGGCCCCGGATCTGATCGAAGAAGGGATTGACCGCGAAGATGCCGAAGTTTTTGTTCAACATCCAATCATACGCAATACCTGCATTGATCCCTGAACAGGGAACTTGCCGGGAAACCGCAACGGTAATGAATCCTTGCTGTTGGAGCGAGTCTGGATTCATGAACGGAGAAAAGGATCTTCCCGCCCAATCGTAAAGTCCATAGCTGCCTGCAAGCTGGGCCGAGAAATAAAGGGGAAGAAACGCTTTGAAATTGACGGCGGCAAAAGCGCCCCAATTCCCATTCCAGCTCCCTTCAGGGAGACTCCGAAAGTCATCGAGCGCTAAGGTGAGATCCACCTCGAAGGGAAGGCAAGAACAATAAAAAATAGGCGGATCGCACGGGGGCGGACAGGGCGGACAGGGCGGACAAGGAGTGCAAGGAGTGCAAACATCTTGACTCTGTTTGGACCGGGCATTTCGAAGCTTAGAAAGAGCGTCGCAAGGATGCGAGGAAAAAAGACAGCTTAAAGCGAAGATCCAAAAAAATGAGAGGCAGACTCCCGATTGCATACAAGGGCTCCATCATTGAAGAAAAAATTGTAGTTCAAAAACTGATTTTAAGTAACAATCATTCTTTTTTTCAGGGAAAAATATGCGGAAAGCTATTTTGTGTTTTGTCGCTATCTGTTATGGCCTTTATGGCCAAAATCAAACTTCGTATGTGACGTTTCCCCTTCCTGAAGATTCCCTCCCTTTTCGCGTTTCGATAGAACTCGCCCCTTTTTCTTTGCCGTCGGGCTTGCAAGCGTTCGTATCGGGCGTCATTAAAGACGAATGGGTCTTATTGTCAGGGCGAATCTTTGGTTTGCATGGTTTCACAGAAGCGATTTTTCCCACTTTTCCTCCCGCCTCTCAAAATTCGACAGTTTTCGTCCTGAATCTAAAGACAGGAAAAACCGTCTCTAGATCTCTGACCGATCCGAGCTCCAAATTAACTCAAGAACAAATAGATCAGTTATCTGTGACCAATGCGCTGTTTTTTCAAGGAGATGGTTCCGATACGCTTTATATGGTTGGAGGCTACGGCATCAATACCGCAACAGGACAACATGAGACTAAATCGGTTCTTACAGCTATCGATTTGCCCAGTTTGATCAAATGGGTCAAACAAGATCCAAAAGCAAAAAGCGCCGCCAAGTGTTTGCGGCAAGTGTCCGATCCTTTATTGCAAGTGACTGGCGGAGTGATGTGGCAAATCAATCCCCATCAGCCGGCCCTACTCGGATTAGGTCAAAATTTTAACGGTACATACAGGGATACGACCGCCAATGGGGACTATACATACCAGATCCGCCCCTTTCAGGTGATCGATACGGGTAAAAATCTTTTGGTCTATCCCTATCCCCAGCCCATTCCCAATCCCCTTTACAGGCGGAGGGATTTGAATATCGTTCCCGCTATGAGAAAATCTGGCAGCTCCCTGCAGCAATATTTAGTGGCTTACGGCGGCGTCTTTACGCCTGGGGATAATTTCGGGGCTTGGACGATACCGATCGAAATCGAAGCCGACGGTTCTTCCAGGTCGTTTAATCCATTGAAACCAAATACCTTTGCCCCATTTGCTCAGGGAATGAATAATTACGAATGCCCCAATTTAGGATTGTATTCTGAGAAAACAGGAGATATGTACACCCTCTTTTTCGGCGGAATTAGTTTCCTCTATACAATTAACGGAGGCTTATACTCTCCAGGCGGTTCTTTGTGTGAAGATAGCGACTTAGGTTTTACAAATGATGTGACGGCGATTCGGATCGATGCTTCGGGAAATTATCAACAGTATCTCATGAGCGCTACATTCCCTTCCATCGCAACCACTTTTGGACACTGTCCCCCTCCCATGTTTCCCATTACCTGCATGAATGTCGTCCTCAATAAATCCCCAGTGCTTTTATACGGAGCTTCAGGGTTCTTTCTCGGACTGCCCGGTCTGCCCTATTACCCGAACTCCGTGCTGGCTCTAGATCAGTTAGGCTCTTCCCCGATATTGTTGGGATATATTGTCGGAGGGATCGAAAGTTCGGCTGCTGAAACGTGCAGTCAAATTGGAAACGCCGACACCCATCCTTCTACCCGTATTTTCTCGGTGAAACTAATCCCTAAAAAATAGACGTCCTCCCTAGAAAAACTATGCAATCGATCGAAACCTCGCTCCGCAACGTGGAAAAGGGCAAAAGGGAGGCTGCCTTCCAGATGGTTCATGCTCTTTCAAAAATAAAGGGAATTGAAGCGATCGTTCTCGGGGGATCGCAGGCTCGGGGGACTGCAAATCAAGACTCAGATGTAGATCTCGGAATTTACTATCTCGAAAAATCGCCTCCGTCGATCGATGAACTCCGCATCCTTGCAGAACGATTCTGCACCTCTTCTCCCGTTGTGACTCAATTTTATGAATGGGGGCCTTGGGTCAATGGAGGGGCTTGGATAAATACCCAAGCTGGAAAATTCGATTGGTTGTATCGCAATCTAAGGTCGGTGCGCCAAGTCATTGAAGATGCAAAACAAGGCCGTTTTTCTTGGGATTACAGGCAACAGCCGCCCTATGGCTTTTTCAGCGTCATGTTTTTGGCCGACCTACAACAAAATATTTCTCTGTATGATCCGAACCAAAGTTTCTTGCGATTGAAAGAAGAATCTCGCGTTTTTCCAGAGCCATTGAGACGGGCGATGGTGCAAGAACACCTTTGGAGCGTGGAATTTTCTTATTTTCAGGCTCGAAAATCCATCCGGCGGAAATCGATCTATGAAACGGCCGGGTGCATGACGCGAATCGCCGCAGAACTGAATCAAGTTTTGTTTGCTCTGAATCGCACCTATTTCGCCACTGAAAGGACGGCTCTTGAGACAATCGAAACATTTTCCTTGAAACCCAGAGATTATGCAAACCGCATCTGCGAATATCTCGGTTCGCCAGGAAAAAATGGCTCTCTGGAAAAATGGAATGAATTGATCCAAGATACGATTCAACTCTCTCAGCGTCTTTATACTCCAAAATACATCTTGAGTTAGCTTTAATCGTGTTTTTGATAAGTTACGAAAAAGTCGGTAAAGCGAATGATCGAACGCCCCATCCAGCCAGAGGATTTAGAGAAAATCGTTCCTTTTCTCTCGAAGCTCGACCTTTTCAAAAATCTCTCTCCCAAAACGAGGGACGATCTGATCGCCTCCATGAAAATCGCCCTGATCGGCGGCGGAGAGACCTTCATCCGCCAGGGCAGCAATGAAGTAGACCTTTATATTCTTTTCCAAGGAAGGCTCCGCGTCTCCACGCAAGACCCAAACGACCCTAGCTTGTCCATTGATCAAGCCGACATTTCTCCTGGAGAATTCGTCGGAGAGATCGCCCTTCTGATAGAGCCTATCCGAACAGCCAATGTAAGGGCCATCAGGGACAGCATCGTCCTCAAACTCGATCGAGAGACATTTGCAAATTTTGAACGGAGCCATCCGGATGGAGTCATTCAAATTGCAAAAACCGCTCTGCGAAGAATCATCAAAAAAAAGCGTCCGACCCAAGCTGGAGAAAACGTCTCGACGATCACTGTGGCTCCAGCAGGCCATTCCGACCATACCCAATTCGCCCGCCGTTTGACTGAGGAACTCAACCGGATTAAACCGACTTATCTCATCAATAAAGAGGCATGCAACCGCCATTTTAACAGAAGTATCGCCGAAGCGAAACTGGAAGATCCCGACAGCGAAATCATTAGCCAGTGGATATTGTCTATTGAAGAGAGCGGCGGATATGTCGTATTCGAGACCGACCGGGAAATGACTTCTTGGACCGAGCGGTGCCTCCGCCATGCCGACCGATTCCTTTTAGCAGCTGATTTTTCCGCTTCATCGGACCTCAATCAAATCGAGAAAAAGATCTTTGCTCCAGGCGAATTTTCTTCTTTGAAAGAGATCGTCTTTCTCCATGCGAATGCCGAAATCATCAGGGGTGCAACCAAATGGCTGCGCGCCCGTCCAGTGAACAACTACCATCACGCTCATATCGATTCAGACCTCGCGAAGCTTTGCCGGTTTTTAACTGGCAAAGCTTTAGGCGTTGTCTTAAGCGGCGGCGGCACCAGGGGTTTTGCCCACGCAGGCGTCTTGAAAGCGCTCGACGAACTCGGCGTTCAGATCGATTTCATCGGAGGCACCAGCATGGGAGCTGTCATAGCTGGAGGATATGCCAAATTCGGAGCAAAACGAACGATCGATTTCTGCCGCCTCAAAAACCTGCATACGTTAGGAAGCGATTACACTCTTCCCATGATCGCAATCCTTAAAGGCAAAACAATTACGAATTTTTTTAAAATGTGGTCTGAATCCTCCTGCATCGAAGATTTATGGACCCGTTTTTTTTGCGTTTCGACCAATGTCACAAAACTCTCCCAACAGATCCATAAAAAGGGTCTTCTGTGGCGAGCCGTCCGAGCCAGCACTTCTATTCCCGGCCTTTATCCTCCGATTTATGACGAAGAAGGGAACATGCTGGTCGATGGAGGAATCACCAACAATCTGCCTGTCGATGTCATGCGTAAACTGCTAGGCGGCGGCAAAATCCTCGCAATCAATTGCCACATCATTGGAAAGTCGGAACCCAAACACCTTGTGAAAGACGTTTGGACCTCAGGCTGGAAAGTACTTTTCCAGCGTTATAACCCCTTTTCAAAAGTCAAATACGAAAGGAGCAATATCTTCGAAATTTTGCGCACCTCTTTTAGCTTGAGTTCGCTCGAACGGGAGAATCGGATGGCCAAAGAGGCTGATTATCTTTTGGAACTGGATTTAAGCGAACATGGCCTGCTCGACTTCCCTCGTTCCGGCGATCTGGTCGACATCGGCTACTCGCACGCAATGGAAAAGCTGCCCAAAATCCTTGGCTTGATGCCAAAATCCTAGTCTTAAGAATAGGCGTGGTTCACTTTTTCTCTTTAGGAGAATCTGCCGGCGATACATCCCAAGAAATGGTTGCATCTGGATCTGTTGGAGTTGGATCGGGCAATGGAGTCCCCAGAGTGGAGCTTTGAGAAGAAGGGGATTCCGCGGCCGGAGAAGGATCTTCGATTGGAATAGATTCGGACCTTCTCCAAAACGCCTGGTCCGAAAAAAAAGTAACATAGCAGCAGGTAAGACATTCGCGCACGGTCATTGCTTTCAGCCTTTTTTAGTTGGATTTTCAAATAGAGCCACAAAACTTGATATGCAAGATATGCTTGATACGCAGGATAAAAAATGGACCTGAGGCAACTCTCTTTCTTTTTTAATCATGCGTATCGAGCCTTTATCAAGTTTTTTTGTAGCTCCTACATTAGACTTAGCCTAATCTCTTAAGAATTGCGAAATCTGAGCACTCGAGTTTTTCGCATCAAAAATTCCCGTGCATCATGTTGTAATTCAGGTGGTCCATGATCCACATCGCCCCGACGACAATGATGATAATAATAGAAAGAGTAGAGGCAAAAATAATTAAATTCCACCTAGGTCCTTTTTCTCCCCAGACATTGAGGAAGCAGATCGCCTGGACAACGAACTGAAGGAGCGCAAGGATCAAAATCAAAAGGATGTCCATCCGCATTCCCAAATTGAAAAAATCGGGATTGATGACGATTAAAAAAGCGGTCGCGGTCAATAAAATGGATGCGAAAAATCCGACGAGTCGCGCGATCAGCGATTTATGCATATGCGATCCTTTCATGATAAAAGCCCCATCGCATAGACCACCGAGAAGATAAAAATCCAAACGACATCCAGAAAATGCCAAAAATAAGCCATCCGGAAAATCCGGGAAATATCGGATTCCTTAAGTCCCCGGAACCAAGTAGCGATAAGAGTGACTAGCATCCAGAGCAATCCTATGGATATATGCAATCCATGAGTCCCCACCAATGTAAAAAACGAAGAGAGGAACCCGCTCCGCTGCCAACCGGCCCCTTTGCCGATAAAGTCTGAAAATTCTGAAATTTCTAGATAGAGGAAAGACATTCCCAGCAAGAAAGTCGCTGCAAACCAAAAAACAACCCAGTTCTTTTGTCTCCGGAAAACAAAATAAGTGGCCAAAGAACAAGTAAAGCTGCTCGTAAGCAGGATCATCGTTTCCGCAAATGCGGTGGAAAGCTGGAAAAGGTCGCGTCCCGAAGGACCTCCGAATGTGCTATTGCGCAGGACGATGTAGGCTGCGAAAAGGACGGCAAAGATCACGAGATCGGTCATGAGATAGATCCAGAACCCGAAAATTTTTGCGTCGTCTTCCATTTTATCTCGAAGCCTCGATCTGAGCGACCTTTTTGGCCGTAAGCACATATTCAGTATGGTCGTCCAACGAACGGATGATGAGGCAAATAATCACGCCCGCAAAGCCTAAAATAATCAGCCACAGAATATGCCAAACGAGCGCAAACCCGATGAGGAAAGCAAAACCCGAAATATATACCCCCATCCCCGTGTTTTTGGGCAATTCAATATCTTCATGCACTATTTTTGGCTTATGATCTCTTTGTTTCATGCGCCAAAACTCTTCTCGGCTACTTACAGTGGGAATAACGGCAAAATTATAAAAAGGGGGCGGCGAGGAGACAGCCCATTCCAACGTCCTTCCATTCCAAGGATCTCCTGTCGTATCTAGATTCCGTTTTCTTTCTTTGACGCTCACGATGAGCTGAATGACTTGAGTCGCAATCCCGCAGAGGATGATCGCAAAACCTACGGCCGAAGTGATGAATAGCGGCTGCCAGCCGGTTGACGCGGGATAATGATCGAGCCGGCGCGTCGCCCCCATGAATCCCAAAAGATAGAGCGGAAGGAAAGAGACAAAAAAGCCGACCAGCCAGAACCAAAATGCCCGTTTGCCAAGCTTTTCATTGAGCATAAATCCAGTAATTTTCGGAAACCAAAAACTAATCCCTGCGAAAATGCCGAAAAAAGCGCCTCCAATGATCGTCGTATGGAAATGGGCGACCAGGAATAAACTATTATGCACCTGAAAATCGGCCGGCGGAGAGGCCATCAAAACACCTGCCATGCCTCCGAGCGTAAAAATGAAGACGAAACCTAAAAACCAATACATAGGCGTCGCTAAAACTACCTTCCCTTCGAACATCGTGAGGATCCAATTGAAAATTTGGACGCTTGTCGGGATTGCGATCAGCATGGTTACGATGCCGAAAAAGGAATTCACATCCCCTCCAGCGCCCATTGTAAAAAAGTGATGCAGCCACACTAAAAAAGAGAGAAGGGTGATCGAAATCAACGCCCATACCAAGGAAACATATCCAAAAACTTTTTTCCTCGAAAAAGTGGAGACGATTTCCGAGTACATGCCAAAGGCCGGCAAGATCAAGATATAGACTTCCGGATGACCCCACGTCCAAATGAAATTAAAGTACATCATTTGATTCCCGCCGAAGCCAACCGTAAAGAAATGCATCCCCATGATCCGGTCCAGCCAAAGGAGGAATGTAGTCGCCGTCAGAACGGGAAATGCAGAGATGATCAGCACTGTGCTGCACAAAGAGGCCCAAACGAAAAGGGGCATTTTCATGAGGGTCATTCCTGGCGCCCGTTTTTTAAAGATCGTCACCATGAAGTTGATTCCTGCTAGTAAGCTCCCCAGTCCCGATAACTGCAAGCTCCAGATCAAATAGTCCACACCGACGCCCGGGTTGAATTCAAGCTCCGACAAGGGCGCGACTGCCAACCAACCGGTATTTGCAAAATCCCCCCCGATCACAAAAAACAAGTTGATCAGCATCCCCCCTGCTACCGTGAGCCAAAAACCAAGCGAATTCAAAAAGGGAAACGCCAAATCGCGAGCCCCGATTTGCAATGGCACGATCCAATTCATAAATCCGAAGAAAAATCCCATCGTCACGAAAAAAACCATGATGTCGCCGTGCGAGGTGAAAATCTGCTGAAAATGATCCGAGGTCAGATACCCCTGAGAATCAGCCGCAATCGACTGCTGCAGCCAGATCATTCCCGAATCGATCATTCCCCGAAAAAACATGACCCCGGCAAAGATCATGTACATAGTCCCAATTTTTTTAGGATCGGTCGAGGAAATCCATTCCCGCCAAAGCCATCCCCAGCGCTTCCGTTTAGTCAAGAAGATCGCCATTGCAATCCCCATGATCAAAATAAAAGCCGTCCCGCCAATTGTATACCAATGGTGCGGCAGAGCGTGGAGAGTCAGTTTTCCAAAAAATGAGTTTTCCATTAGGGATGGTGCATATATTTCATGACGATTTTATGGAACAAACCGGATTCCACATTCGAATAGAGCTCAATGGGATGTTTTTGAGATGGTTTGACCAGTTCCTGATAAATCCCCTCGTTGAGCTGCAATGGGGATTCTTTTACTTTCCCAACCCACTCCTCGAAATCTCCCATCGATGTCGATTTTGCGATAAAGGTCATATCTGCGAATCCGGCTCCGTTGATCTCAGCTGCCCTTCCGGTATAAATGCCAGGGCCGTCGGCCATCATATGAATCTGCGTCGTCATCCCCGTCATGGCGTAGATTTGTCCACTCAACTGAGGGATCCAAAACGAATTCATCGGAGAGCCATCCGCTGCCAGCTCGAACCGAATCGGAGTTTTTTCCGGGAATTGGACCCAATTCACCGCCGCGATCCTCTGCTCCGGATAAATAAACAGCCATTTCCAATCCATCGCCACCACCTGGATCGTCATCTGCTTTTCCCCAATTGGTTGATAAGGATCCAACTTATGCGCTGCATACCAGGTAATGACCGCCATCGGAACTATCGCAATCAAAGGGATGATCCAAAGGATAACTTCTTTAAATCCGCCGTGCGATTTATCGGGATCGTATTTGGCTCTTGAATTTTTTGCGCTGTATTTCCAAACAACCCAGAATAGAAGAGCGAATGTCGGAATCACAATCATGAGCATGAGAAGATAGTTGATAGAGATCAGGTCCAATTCGCTTCGCGCAATCACCCCTTTCGGATGGGTGAGCAAAGCATTTTCGCTTCGCAGCACGAAAAAAATAGCCAGCGCCGCGATCAAGATAGCGAACAAGCCTAATATAAATTTGAATTTCTTCATTTCCCGCATTAAAAAACTATGCAGTATTTATACACAAATAAATTCAAAACTTGGGAATTTGGCAAGGAAGCCGCGCAAATTTTTGCGTCTGGAGCGAGTGACCATTGCCGAGAGGCAAGGCGCGAGTGAAGACCAAAAATTTGTTGCGAAGCTGACGCAGTCAAAAATCAAGTTTTGAATTCATTGGTGTATTTATCCACGCTAATCAACGGGAGGCAGGTTTTGCACTTTCCTGATTTCCGGAGTATACCGATCTCCCTTCGCGCCCTTTGGACAAATGGAATGGATCTCTTCTAGATCTTTTGCCGTTAAATGGACCTTCAATGCCCCTAAATTCTCAGAGAGTCTCGCAAGGCTTTTCGTTCCAGGTATGGGGCAAATAAAACCGCTCTGCGCCATGGCCCAAGCCAAAGCCAATTGCGCCAAAGTGCACCCCTTTTTTGCCGCCAATTTAGCTAAGCGGTCCCTCATCGCTAAATTAACCTTGAAATTTTCACCTTGGAAGCGCGGCAGCATCCCCCTAAAGTCTCCTTCTCCAAAGCGAGTATCGGGCTTCATCGCTTCGGTCAGCATGCCTCTTGCTAAAGGACTATAGGGCATAAAAGCAATCCCCAATTCGCGGCAAGCATCGAGGACCCCATCATCTAAATTATGAGGGCTGAAGATGCTGAATTCATTTTCGACGGCAAGCAAAGCATTCGGCATGCCGAGCTGTTTAAAATACTCATGGGCAAACCGGATCTGGGCCGCGCTCGCTTCGGAAAGGCCCGCATAGTGGATTTTTTTCTCCTGGATCAGTTTTGCCAACGTATCCAGAGCGCTCTTGAATTCCGCCTGGTTCTTCGGAACCCGGTGTATATAAAATAGGTCGATGTATGGCGTGCGCAAATTTTTTAAAGACTGTTCGCAAGCCTCCCGAATGTGTTTCGGGCTTAAATCCAAACTCCAATCGCTCGTCAGAAATCCGCATTTCGTCGCGATGAAAATATGCTCCCGCATCACGCCTGAACTATTCAAAGCCTTGCCCAAGAGCCTTTCGTTGTGTCCGCTCGCTCCTGGCTTTGCTTCATCCCCAATGCTTCGATCATATGCGTCGGCTGTATCAAAAATCTGAACGCCCAATTTCAGCGCACCATGAATAAACTCAATAAACTCGGCATCGGTAAGTCCAGCCCCGTAATTGCCGGACAAGCCCATCAGCCCAATGCCCATTTTCCCGAATTTATTCTGCAGCATCTGACACTCCTTCGTTTTTCTCAGGCGAATATAAATTTCACAAATCCCAAAGTCAAGATGCGAGAGTTGCGAATTTGCCTAGTAATTATTTTAGATAGGAAAAGATTTTTCTATCTCTTAAAATCGGGAAAAAAATTCTCAGAGTTAAAATGGCTTCTTTTTACATGATCCTGGCGGGCATAGCGATCGCGTTTGTCGTTTCGCTGATCTTTGAACTGGCCTTGTTGAAGATATATGGTCTATTTCAAAGAGGGGTAAAGGAAAACAACCGATTGAAAATTTGGTGGTCATTTTCGAGCGCAATATTTCTATTATCAATGGTAGTTTTTCTATTTTCGAGATAAAATAATGGAAGGAATCATTGTCGGATGCGATTGCAATCAAGAATGGCTTCTTCCTTGGTGGTGGGAGCACTATACTCGATTCAATTCCTATCCTGTCGCCTTCATCGACTTTGGGATGTCGAAAACAGCCGCAGCTTGGTGTCGAGAAAAAGGCCAATATCTGATTTTGCCTTCCAGCAGTCCGTTGAAAGAAGTCGCTCCTCAAATAAAAGAACAATGGGAAAATCGATTAGGGAGCGGGATCTGGCATTTCCGTCCGGCTTTGTTTAAAAAACCCTTAGCCTTTCTTCAATCCCCTTTTCCTTTGAGCTGCTGGATCGATCTCGATTGTGAAATTCGAGGAAATCTGGAGCCTTTATTCTCATCGCTTGCCCTAGGAACTGAAATTGCTTTGGTGAGAGAGCCAGAATATGTGCAAGAAAAAGACCGCAGCCAAAATCTGAATTTTCCAGATGAAATCTCCTATAATTCAGGAGTGGTCGCATTCCGGCAGCGCGCTGAAATTCTCGAAGCCTGGGCCAAAACCGCTTTGAACGACAATCAGGCCTATATCAGCGACCAAAACGCATTATCCAGAGCGATTTATCTCCACAGCCCCAGGCTTGTCGAGCTTCCTAACATTTATAATTGGCAAATATGCCAAGGAGCCAATCCCGAAGCCATCATCATTCATTATATCGCTTCCTGGAAGCTCGAGATTTTAAAACAATTAAAGCCCGCTCTTTTTTAAAGACAGGATCTCTTATTTGCTGGTCAAAGAGAGATTGTCTTTCACGCTTTTAACGCCCCGAATGCTTTTCACATGGCCCATAATTTTATTTTTTTCGTTTTGATTGGCCGCCCTTCCATCCAAAGTCACAACTCCATTATTTGTCATCACCTGGATGTTTTGCGCATCCATCGAAAGAGTGCTGTCCGACATCAGCCAATTGTTGACTTGTTGCGTGATCCCATCATCGGTATCAGATTGAGTTTGCTCCGTCATGACATTTTGTTTCGATGAAGGCTGATTGCAAGCCGCGCAGAGTGTGCAAAGTCCGATTAACAAAATTCTCTGAATCATATTTTTCTCCTATCCAAGAATCTATCTTAGCTTATTATGGAATTCGATTTTTTTGAGAAGAAAAAAAGAAAGAATTATTTTACTACCCCGGCGTGAAAATTTTATGCGCAAACCGTTTCTGCTATTGAGCGTTCTCAGGATCTGTACTCTTTCGGCAAATGAGACTGAATCTTGTTCTCCCCCTTCCTGCTGTTTTGAGTGCTGCCCAGAGCCCATTCCCCTCTGCTGCTGCCCGCCCGAATCTGAACGGATCGGGGCGCGCTATACGATGGGAAAAGGCCTTGGATATAGCAGAGCGTATTCCTCTTTGGACCTTTTTTTATCGGAGCCTTTTTGCCATAATCGATTCGTCCCTTTTCTCGATTTAAGGGGCCATATTTTTAATAATGGCCGATATGCCGCCAATGCAGGGCTAGGATTCCGGGAGCTGAATGAATGCCGCACCTTTATGTGGGGCCTCAATTGGTTTTATGATTATTTCCAAAGCAAGCAGCGACCCTTCAATCAAGTCTCCATGGGATTCGAGTTTTTCACCGATTCGTGGAGCGGATTCATCAACGGCTATTTGCCCGTGGGACATAAAGAAACGCCTCTTTATCAATTTTCCTATTTGAGTCTCGACCCCGATCATTTTCTTTTAGTGGGAACAGAAAAATTGGCCCTTAAAGGGGTCGATGCCGAGGCGGGATATCGCTTTTGCGATTGGCATTGTTTCAATCTCTATGTCGGCATCGGCCCTTATTTTTATTGGGGCAAATCCGCTGCGACTGAAAATGCTTTCTATGCCGATCATAAAAAGGCTTTTGGCGGACGCTTCAGCGCTTCTTTGACCTATCGCAATTGGATCGCTCTGGAGGGTAATGCCACCTATGATTCCCTTTTTAAATGGGGCGGACAAGGGGTTTTATCAGTGACGATCCCGTTCGACTTTTTTTGGGTATCGAAAGATGCCAAAGGATCTTGCTGCCTTCAAGAAAGGCTTTATCGGCCCGTTAGGATGAATGAAATCATCGTTGTCGACCGCCTCCAAAAATCTTCCAGAGATCCAAATATTTTGGATCCAAGGAACCCTCCGAGATAGTCATAACGTCCCCGCAAAGCGGGGCTATAGTTTATAGTTTTCTTCATCCTA
>Ga0206923_1038_pt1 | contig 30032 bp, 29 predicted proteins | sample Alteio_BWOrgHeat_64_FD_152961 | JGI IMG/M metagenome (GOLD analysis project Ga0206923, IMG submission 152961) | Enriched cells from forest soil in Barre Woods Harvard Forest LTER site, Petersham, Massachusetts, United States -... | ecosystem: Environmental > Terrestrial > Soil > Temperate forest >...
AAAAGCATTGGAAACCAACAATAATGTTGATGTGAGGTCAGTGCCAAAATTAACCGCATTAAACGGGCATTCAGCTACTTTAAGCATTGGAAATACTGTTTACTATAAAACTACCAATCAAAACCTTATTCCTTCGTCAGCTACTACCATAAACTCACTTACAAGTGTATATACACCAACTGAAGCAAATCTAACGATTGCTATTAAGCCGCAAGTTTCTGGCGACGACCAGGTAACCTTAGGAATTAAGATTGATATTTCGGATTTTACATCGATCCCATCTGATGGGTCACCTCCGCCAAAAGCCACCAGTAAGTTTGAAAGCAGCATCAGGGTTAATAACGAAGATATGATTGTATTAGGAGGGATAGAAAGGACCGAAAAAGATGATAATGCGTCAGGCATCCCTTTGCTTTCAAGAATACCTGTATTGAAATGGATATTCAGTAGCAAAACAAAAACCAATTCAAAAGTAGTAACGCTGGTATTTATTAAACCAACCATAATGCGTTAATAAATTAAAGATATGCTGGAACCATATTACAGGATCAACCAGGCAATAGGGGTAAGTATTAACCTTCTTACAAACGGAGGCACTGTTATTAATGCCTGCGGCGTTGTTGTTAAAGATAATAGGCTGGATATTGAAAAGAAGATAACCGGCTTATCTGCCGCTGAAGAACTGCATACACATTTCCCGCCTAAAACCTGTCTGGCACTTAATCTGTTTGGGAAAGGGATATTGCAAAAGCAGATTGAAAAAATAGAGCATATCGATCAAAATAACTTCACGCAAATATTACCAAACGCTAATTTTAATGATTTTTATTTTCAGAATTTCATTTCGGGGGACCGCTCCTTCATTTCAATTATCAGAAAATCAGAAGCGGATAAATGGACCGGGTTACTGCAAAAGCAAGGCTTTATTCCATTGATGCTAAGTTTAGGGCCATTCCCTGTTCAAAATATAAGTTCACAACTAAATGTATATGAGAGAGAGCTTCAATTTGATGGCCATATTATCCAACGTAACGAGCAAATGGAATGGACATCTTATCAATACAAAGATGATTCGGGTGCCCCTTTTCCTTTAAAAGTTGAGTCTGAAGCTATTAATGAAACACTACTTATAGCTTATGCTATGGCATTTCAGTTAGTTTTAGCCTCCAAATTATTAGTGATACAGGCCATCGTTCCATCATTGAAAGCCGAATTCGAAAAGCAAGTTGCTGACAAAAAACTAAAGGCTAGCGGCTTTATTGTACTGTCGGTATTTTTCATTTTGCTATTGATCAATTTTCTTGCTTTTTCCTTGATAAACTCTTCCAACGCAAAATTGGCCGACCGGGTAAATAGATTTGCCCAAAGCACAAATGACATACAAGGAATTACTGACCAGATAAAAAATAAGGAAGCACTGTTAAAAAATTTAGGCTGGGACGGCGGTGTTAATAAAAGCGGTTTAATTGATCAGTTGGCCGCGCTATTACCGGGGGAAATATCCTGGAGAGAAGTAATCATCAATCCTATGGATATGGCTACAAGCCGGTTGCAAAAGTCATTGCAATTTATGGACCGCACCATTCGGGTAACGGGAAATTCAGAAAAGATTATCCCTGTTAATGAATGGATAGCAAGGGTTAAAACCAAACGCTGGGTTAAAAATATACAGTTGGATAGTTACACCTATAACAGCGAATTGAATACGGGGCAGTTTACCATTTTAATCGACTATTAGTCATGCTTAAACAATTACCTTTAAAAAAGGAATACCTATTGATTGCAGCGGCGATTGTTCTGTTGCTGTTAGGTTATAAACTTGCCTTTAAACAAACTTTTGAGGCCTGGCAAACCAACAGGCAATTGAAGGAGCAACTGGCCCGATCATCCGATTTGAGCTACCAGCCCGGTTACCTTGAGAGAAAGAGTGTTAACCTAAATAAAGTTATTGATCTATACCGGGCCGATACCGCAGCGTTTCGCAATAACAGCATCAGCACTATATCCGTTATAGCCGGAAAAGAAAATGTAAAACTAAGCGAAGTTCCTTCCCAGGACCCATTCTTTCACACTGATAAATTTATTATCCAAAAACTTGATTTTGAAGGCGATTTTTTTTCATTGACCAAAACACTTAACAACCTGCAGGCAACCACCGGCATTGGCATCATAAGGAGTGTGTCCTATAAACTAACAGGCAACAGCATGGATTTAAATAAAGACAGAAAACCGGTATTGGAAGTTTATTTGGAAATTGCGAAGTGATTTTGCTGCTTTTTGCTGGTCAAATTCTTTTCTAAAGCGGCAATTCTTTTATCTTGTTTTTCCATTTGCTTTTGTTGTGCTATAAGGTATAAAGTCAGCTCTTCTATTTTCTTGGTCTGTAGTTTTACCATCTCACCTAAGTTAATACCGTTTTTAGCCACATCTTGTTCTGAGGGCATATCAGGTAAGCGTTGATTGTTATTAATGTAAGTTTTAACTTCCGTTAATGAAAGCAGGTTGTACTTTGGTTTGAACACGAAGTCGGGCCAACTGCTATGTAACTTGACAGTAACAGATTCAGCTATTGCACTGCCGTTTACAGCAAGTTTATAGCCTTGAGGGTCGTCGGTGCCAATAGCTACATCACCTGTACTTTGTTTTATTATCAGTTGTTGAGATGCCCATGCAGAATTGACAGCTGTAGTTGTTCCTAAAACCAAATCCCCGGCCGTGGAGTTACCAATGGCTATATAGTTTGAATTCGAATTGTTGAATAATAATTGAGGATAACCTGTAGCACTGTCATAAGCGTTAAATACTGTCTGATAGTGAGTTGTACTATTGGTCAATGGTCCTATTTGTAGCAAAGCTACCGGACTCGTTGTACCAATACCTACATTGCCTCCTTGTAAAACTGTCATTGCGGTAATGGGTGAATTACCGTTAAAAACGTCAAGGTTATAGCTGTTATTAGTCGCCGTTCTTAGCCCCCAATAGCCACTGTAACCAATAAAGTTATAATTTGCGTTATCAGCCCATGTGGTTCCAATGCCTACAATGTTTGACACGGGGGTGGCTGAAATAATGGCGCCGTTAACATGCAGAGGAACTTGTGGACTTGTCGTCCCGATCCCCACGTTATCCGAAGTCGTAGTATTACCACCACTTGAACTAAATTGTGCATAAGAAAACTGTACCATTGCTATAACAGCCAGTGATAAGAGTGTCTTTTTCATTGTAAGGTTAGTTTTTGGTTAAGGCTTTAGTTATAGAAGCTAACTGTTGTTTGAGTTGGTTGATCTGTTCCTGTTGCGATTGATTGGTTTTCTGTTGGTCTATAAGATATAAGGTAAGTTCCTCAACCTTTTGTAGCAATTTAGCGTTCATGTCACCCAAACTCAAACCATCCTTCTTCATTTGCTCCGCTGAAGGTATCTCAGGTAGATGGTGATTAACATTGATATAGGTATTTACCTCTGACAGTTTAGGTAAAGCATACTTATTATCAAACACAAAGTCAGCTCCTGTTGTATTGACCACAACCTCATTGGCTCTTGCACTGCCATTAACATCGAGGATATAACCTGTATTGGTTTGAGAGGTCTTGCCGATCAGTAAGTTGCCAGTACTGGTTATTCTCATCTTTTCTGTTTGTCCACCTGTCGCAAAAGACATTGTTCCTACAGAGTACATACTTATGCCTGTATAATCAGCACTAGTTACCGCATAGTTTCCCTTTCCTATTGAGCCCAAAGCTACTCCTTGATCGTAAAAACTAAGTTGGGATGAGGCATTGTTGCCGTCTATTGCTATCCCCAAATTTCCGTAAACATCCAAGTTTGCCAACGTAGGGCTTGTTGTACCAATGCCAACGTTGCCGCCGCTGTTGCTGTTTAACAGCAGGGTGGACCCGTCAACCTTTAGCGGAACGAAGGTGTTTGCCGCGTCATTTATGGATGTCAACCAAACGCTGCTTGGGGAGCTTCCCGTGCGGACCCACAGGACCCGGTCTGTCCCCGTCCTTACGTTGAGCGGGCTCAGCGGAGTTGAAGTTCCAATGCCAATATTACCGGAACTCGTTATAGCTAGTCTCTCTATACCCGCAGTTGCATCTTTAATCGAAAAGGTTCCGTTAGTAGTGATGCCATCTCCGAACTGCCAAACATGTCCACTGTATGCGGTCCCATCAAGTTGAAGCCCAACTCCGGTTGATGTATTGTTATTTATGTATAATGTGTTAGTAAGAGCGTTACCACTACCTGCTGTTAATGGCAAATAAGTTTGAGCATAAGAAAACTGTGCTATTGCTATAACAGCCAGTATTAAGAGTGTCTTTTTCATGTGATTAGGTTTTAAAGTTTATACATTAAAGCTATGTATTTTCTAATCAAATAACAACACTTCAGTAATTAATCATCCTGCACAAATAGGGGGATATTACTTGCCTGTTTCCAATTTAGCTAGCTTTGTTTCTAAAGCAGAAATATGAGCTTCTTCCTCTTTCTTTAATTGTTCAATTTGTTTTTGTTGCTCAATAACATATAAGGTCAACTCCTCAATCTTCTTGGTCTGTATCTTCACAATTTCACCTAAGTTGATACCATTATCTTTAACCTCTTGCTCTGATGGCATTTCTGGTAGATGTCGGTTCTTGTCTATATAAGTTTTAACCTGTAATAGAGAGGGTAGTTTATAGTTCTTCTTGAACACATAATCTGGCCATTCAGCGTATAGTTTTACCGTCATGGAAGTAGCAATGGCACTTCCGTCTACAGCAAGCTTATAGCCATGAGGATCGGTAGTACCGATAGCTATATTACCTCCACCAGTGGCAAGTAATACATTTCCTGAACTTGAAGCGTTCAAATATAGATCAGCAGCTGAGCCATTGTTAAATGAGGCTATTTGATTGCCACTGACGTCAGTATAATAGCTTCCGTTATCACCTACCCTTAGACGAAAACCTGAAGATCCTGCAATTTGTAAAGGCAGAGATGGACTAGTTGTACCAATACCAACGTTGCCATTGTTTAGGATATTGAAGTAATCAGTGTTATAGTAACGTATTCCAAACAAATAGTTATTAGAAGATGGATATCTAACGAAAGACCATTGACCATCACCAGAACCAGAAGTTCCTGAAGTTGCACCAAGTGCTATGCTTGAGTATCCTGCATTGGAAGGCGGTAGTCTTAGGTTCTCATTGTAGTTGGCACCACCAGGATTGGATAAAATAGTTAAACCTGAAACTTGCAAATCTGATATAGGACTTGTAGTTCCAATACCCACATTAGCACTTGATGGGAACGTATTGGTTTGTGCATAAACGCAATAGCCAGACAAGGCTACAGCCAATGTTAAGAGTATCTTTTTCATAATGATTAGGTTTTAAGTTTATATCCTAAAGCTATGTATTTCCAAAGTAAATAGCAATAGTCAGCAAACGTTTAATTGCTTCATTATCAAGATTTCCAAAAGTAAATTTTAAGACAAGCTTCTAACATAATTATACTTTTTGAATAACAAATCGTCTTTCTGTTTAATCGTTTCAAGTGGGTACGCAGGCTCAGGTTTTACGCTCAATACGGTTTTTGCCGAATGTTAGATTGCCAGATATTTGGGCTGTGCCTTCTACATCCAATGCAGCTAATGTACTTAATGTTCCAACGCCGATATTACAGCTTAAAATAAAAGTATTGGTTTGAGCATAAAAGCAATAACCAAGCAAGGCAACAGCCAATGTTAAGAGTGTCCTTTTCATGATGAGGTTAGTTTTTGGTTAAGGCTTTGGTTAGAGAAGCTAATTGTTCTTTGAGTTGATTGATCTGTTCTTGTTGGGATTGAAGCTGGGTATTCTTTTGCTTTAACTGCTCAATCTGCTTCTGTTGTTCAATGGCATATAATGTTAACTCCTCAATCTTCTTGGTCTGTACCTTTACTATTTCACCTAAGTTGATGCCGTTATCCTTAACTTCCTGCTCTGATGGCATATCGGGAAGATGCCTGTTCTTATCAATATAGCTTTTGATCTCTGTTAAGCTTGGTAAATGATACTTGGGTTTAAACACATAATCAGGCCAGCCTATCAGGTCAACTTTCACTTCTTTGGAGTGGATAGTACCTGCAACAGATAGTAACTGATCGGGGGTTGTTGTTCCAATGCCGACATTGCCGTTTCCCAGAATACGCATTACCTCTGCAATGCCGCTATTGTATGTTGAAAATGCTAAACCAATATGCGTTCCGTCCTGAGTGATATTAGTAATAGCTCCTGTTGGGGTAGCTCCTGTGGATTCGCGGAACTGAAGTGCCACGGTTTGTCCTGCCGTACCGAGGTTTGTACCCGCACGAAGATACAATGGTAGTGCATTAGTACCGTTTCCTTGAATATCAAGCTGAGTACCTGGCGAAGTTGTACCTATACCGACATTACCCAATCTATCTATTCTTACACGTTCTCTCGAATCCACTCCGTTATTGTGGGTTACAAAAGCCAGTTCAGCACTGTTTCCTGCACCACCACTGGTGTGTATAATTGCCATCCCGGTTGACCCATTGTCGCTCCCTGTAAGATTACCACTATTAAATGTGCCATCTGCTCCGGTAATACCCACAAATGCAAAACTTCCTGCTGAAAGTGAAGAATATGTCCCCAAACTAATGCCGTTAGCATTTGATGTGATAGGTATTGTAAGTCGTTGGGTAGGGCTTGTTGTTCCAATGCCAACGTTGCCATTACCAAGAACACTCATTTGAACGGCATTATTCGCCACAAATCTAAGTGCAGCATTTTGCTGTGTTCCGAAATCTACATCATTGGCATTGCCAAAACTCGGAGAAGTTCCTTCCACCGCCCAAAGTGTATTTACAGTTCCATTGCCAAACGTTATATATTTGAAAGCAGTCGACGAACCGGTGCCATCAATTAATGTTCCAGTGGAAGAAAGTGTCAGCGTGCCATTTACGTGGCCGGTGCCATTTACGTCAAGAGGATAGCCCGGCGATGTGGTACCAATTCCCACATTACCACTTGAAGGAAAAGTATTAGTTTGAGCATAAGAGCAATAAACAGGCAAAGCTACTGCCAGTGTTAAAAAGAGTTGTTTCATGATGGTAAGGTTTAAGTGTATTACTTGTTTGTGTTGTTTGTTATCTTTGAAAGTGCTGCCTCCAATGCTGCTATGCGATCTCCTTGCTCTGTCTTTAATTGCTTAACCTCATCTTGTAATTGTCCTACCTGTTTATCCTTCTCTATAAGGTACAACGTTAATTCCTCTATTTTTTTGGTCTGTACCTTAACAATCTCACCTAAGTTAATACCATTCTTAGCTACTTCAGCTTCAGATGGCATGTTTGGTAGATGTTGGTTCTTATCTATATAGGTTTTTACCTCACTTAAGGCAAGTAGATGATAGTTCTTCTTGAATACGTAGTCAGGCCAGTCTGCATAGAGTTTTACTGTCATTGATGTGGCTATGGCAGCTCCGTTAACTGCAAGTTTGTAAGCTGATGGTATAGATGTTGTACCTATACCTATATTTCCTTGATAGTCCATTGTCATCATTTCTGAAGTTCCAATATACCAACGATAACCGCCACCATTTGATGCACCTGTTTGATACCACATATCATATTTAGAATTTCTTAATGCGCTCACACCAATGCCATAGGCATTAACAGCATTGTCATTGAGGGCAATTATTGTCCCCGCTCCTGTGGCAATTGTAGGATCGGCGATATTTGTAAGTGAACCGAAAGATAAGTTTGCATTAGGACTTGTTGTACCAATACCTACATTACCTATGTTAAAAGAAAAACTACTGGCACCAAACTCTAATGGAATACTAACAGTATTAGCGTCGTTAGCTGCGTTGATAAAAATACCACTGCTGCCAAACGTGTATGGCCGTACTTGTATGTTTTGATTAGTACCTGTATTAACTTGGAATTTATATGACGGGCTTGTTGTACCAATGCCAACATTACCTGTAGTTGCTTTTACGGTCATTCCTCCTGCAGTTACGCCTCCAATCTGTAGGTCACCTTCACTAAAAGCTGTTCTATCGTAATTGTATATGTAGCCTACTGAACTTGAGATGCCCACTTCTACTGCACGACCTGAGCCCGCATTGTACCAACCTTTAAACCTACCTTGACCATTCTCTACTTGTAAATCACCACCGGCTATCGCTACTTTTGAAGATGGTGATGCTGTGCCCATACCCACATTACCACCACTTGCAAGAAAAAGCTGATTAGTATAATTAGTATTACCGCCTATAGCAAGATTGCCATTGGCAACTAAATATCCCGTAGCTCCATAATGAAGTGCAACGACGTTTGTCCCGTCACCAATTGCTATCGCGTTACCTGAATATCCCGTACCACCGACACTTCCTATTTGTAATTGATTCGCAGGACTCGTAGTACCGATACCTGTATAGCCACTTAAAGGAAATATATTAGTTTGTGCATAAGAGCAATAACCCACCAAGGCTATAGCCAGTGTTAGAAAGAGTTGTTTCATTGTGTTATAGGTTTATTGTTGTTTGATAAGTTTGGCTATCTCGCTTTTAAGTTCATTGATTTGCTCTTGCTGTGATTGGAATTGAGCGTTTTTCTCTTTAAGTTGATCTATTTGCTTTTGTTGCTCAATAGCATATAAGGTTAGTTCTTCTACCTTCTGCAATAGTTTAGTATTGATCTCACCCACTCTAAGACCGTCTTTCTCCATTTGTTCGGCTGAAGGTATTTCAGGTAAGTGGTGGTTCTTGTCGATATAAGACTTTACTTCTGACAGCTTAGGTAAGGTATACTTGTTATCAAATACAAAGTCTGCTCCTGTAGTATTGACTACAACCTCATTGGCTCTTGTACTACCATTAATGTCAAGAATATATCCCGTGTTAGATTGAGAGGCTTTTCCTATAAGAACATTACCCGAAGAGGTAATTCGCACACGCTCAGCATTTGCAGTTAGATCATAAAACCTATAGGCCCCCGCCGTATTTTGTACTGCCCAATTATATCCTGAATTAGAATTGTCTATGAGTCCATATGTAGGATTGGGATTGGTTACCTGAACATTTCCGCCTACAACATCAATTTTGGCTGTAGGACTTGTTGTACCTACACCGACGTTACCGTTTGCTACAATTAATCCATAACCAGAAGAAGAAGTAAAATATCCACCTGTTCCACTAGTAGCGCTTCCATAAAGAGCAATGCCTGAAGTAACATCCCCTACTACTCCATAAGAAGTTCCTGTAAAGTATCCACCAATATCATAAACACTTGCTGTACCATTAGCTGCACCATAGATAGCAGCCCTGCTATTACCTGCACCTCCAACTGAAAGTTTTGATAATGGCCCCGTTGTCCCTATGCCAACATTCCCACTTGCATTCCAGCTTAAGACAGACGTAGCTAATGTCGATGGTGACGGGCCATATCCCAATGCCCAAGTTTCGGATGATGGATTGGTTATAAATCCGTAATCCGTACCATTGTTATTTAATGCAACCTGGTTGTTATTATAGACATTGGTCAACAATAAACCAGTTAAAGGATAGCTACTTCCCGCTGTCAAAGGTAAATATTGTGCGTAAGCGCCATAGCCAAACAATGCTACAGCCAGTGTTAAAAAGAGTTGTTTCATGATGATAAGGTTTAAGTGTTATTACTTGCTTGTGTTGGGTGTTAGCTTTGTAAGTGCTGCTTCTAAGGCTGCTATACGGGTTTCTTCATCTATCCTTAATTGCTCTATTTGTTTCTGCTGCTCAATGGCGTATAGGGTTAACTCCTCAATCTTCTTAGTCTGTACCTTAACGATCTCGCCTAAGTTGATACCGTTGCTCTTCACCTCCTTCTCCGATGGCATATCAGGTAGATGCTGGTTCCTGTCTATGTAGGCTTTGACAGTTGTGAGTGATGGTAGACGATATTTAGATTTAAGCACATAATCGGGCCAATCTGCATAGAGTTTTACCGTCATTGAGGTGGCTATAGCACTACCATTTACGGCAAATGTATAACCTTTCGTATTTGTTGTTGCTACCCCAACATTACCTGCATCAGTGATTGTCATAGCATTCACCCTTGTTGTTCCACCGTTGGTAGTATAAATCTTTAAACCAACATGATCTACACCTGGAGCACTTGCTGGCACAAATGGAACAATGTCAACTGTACGATATGGTGGATTACCTAAGTTAGCAAATAGTTTTAATCCGTTACCATCCGATCCACCAACAGATAATGAATTACTAACAGCAATGTTTCCTCCTAAAACGTCTAGCAATGCATTGGGTGAAATTGTACCGATACCTACGTTGCCGTTAGCATAAATATTTTTAGCGGTAAAGTCTGTGCTACTGTTATTTAAATTACCACTATGCCACACCTCGCGCCAAGAATTCCAGGTACCAGCATCTCCATTACGTGTTCGGAATGAAAGATGACTACCGCCATTTGGACCATAATCTGTACTTAGCTGGCAGTCATAACTATTATTAAATCCACCAAAACTCATAAAAGCACCATTCCAGGGGCTACCTGATGTTGCATAAGCAAAGGTGTAACCACCAACTAAGCTATTAACAGACCCAGCAGCATCAATTTCCCAAGTTGGATTAAAAGTTTGCGCATAAGAGTTATAGCCAACCAAGGCCACAGCCATTGTTAAAAAGAGTTGTTTCATAATGATAAGGTTTGAACGATTGTTACCCTAAAGCTATGTATTTTTTAATCAAATAACAATAGCCGGCAAGCGCTTAATTCATTCATTATCAATGTGTCCAAAAGTAAATTTTAAGGCAGGCTTCCAGCATCATGATGCTTTTGGAATAACAGATCGTCTTCCTGTTTAAGCGTTTTAGATGTGTGCGTAAGCTGAGATTTTTACGCTCAATACGGTTTATCCCATAACGCTTTATTTTATGTATCACCGAAGGAATTATATGGCGGTATGTGGTTAACCCATCTGTATATATTTTTTTGCATTTTGCCAGTAACAGTGTATCGGTAACCCTTTGCAGGTTTGTCTTTGTACGTTTACCAACTTTTAAATCAACTACTTGCCCAGTTTGTTTATCTAAAGCGTAAATTACCCAGCAATCATTATTCTTATTTTTAATGTAGGTGCGTAATTCGTCTACTTCATATATTTTGCCGGTTTTTATCATTGGTTTTTTAATACTATCAGCAATGCTTTTAATTCGGCTCAGTACTGTATTAGCCGAAATATTTAGCAATCTGGCTATACTTCTGATGCCGCAGCCTTCTTTTACGTGATTTACAATATCCTTGTTAACTGTTTTGCTATAAGCCAGCGATGTATAATCCACCATTTGGGTGCATTTACATTTTTTACATTGATAACGTTGTCGGGCTTTTATTCGGCCATACTTTATTAAATGGCCTTTACATTGCAAGCCACCAACAATTTTGATACACGTATTCATTTATCAAGGGTTTAGGTTAGATTTAAACCCTAAAAATAAAGCGAGTGATAGCTAAGTACCACCCGCTTTATGTCTTTTTTGCTCTATTGTTTTCTAACTATTTTTGGTTTTCAGGCATTTACATTACCACCAACAATTTTGATACACTACCCACCGCGAAGAAGAAATAGAAAAGCCCAGTACGATGACTGGGCTTGATGGTTATAACAACTATTTTGATACACTACCTAACTACCCTTTACTAAAAAAAACTTGAATCTATATTAAGTGAGTAGGTGCCCATCTGATTGGAGTTAATTAAGAAAGTCCAATATTTCTTATTTTTAAAATTACTGTGTGATAGCTTATTGTTTGATTCAATTGTCAACTTATATAAATATATCGAATCACGTGCTTTATCAATACGATTTGCATATCCTAAGACCCTTTCAGAATTGATAATCATTTTAGAATTAGGTAAAAGACTAACTTCCTTAATGGACGTATCACCTGCTAAAGTGAAAGCAAACCTATACTTTACAATTAGTGAAGTATTCGTTTTATTAACAACTTCATAATTAATAGTTGATCCAGGATCGCAAGCGACTAGGACACTAAACATCATATAAATAATAAACACAGATATTGATTTGTAGAATAAGGTATATTTCATATTAAAGACTGTTTTAAGTGTTTTATTGTCGAAGATCATTAATTCTTTTTTTATCATCTTTAACTGATTGGTTTACCTTGTCTCGGAGTTGTTGAACCGCATTTGTCAGATCTGAGGTTTCCTGAGAGCCATCAAGTGAATTCAAGCTGCTATCTAATGAAGCACCCAGTTTTTCTAACCCCGGTAAAGCGATACGTTCAATCCCTAAAGCCTCTAATTGATTTCCTTTTTTCTCATCACTTAAACTGTTATTACCTAGTATAGAATTAAAATCACTCCGATTTTTGTTATTAGCGAAAAAGGCATCTATTTGGTCACCGTTGGCAAATGCTCTCTGTTCTGTTGGAATGTCTTCGTAATTCATGGTGGCAGCATCATGTAAATAGTTACCATAAAAGCTTAGCGAACCATTAGCGTCTATTTCACTTCTATGCGTATTTTCATGGCCTATTAAGCTGGTCCAGCTACCAATGTCATTATTTGCATAATTAGTATTTCGCACATCAACGGTATGACCCATAGTTATTGCATCGGTTCCAGAGTTCGTCCATGCATGATAGGCGGCGTTTCCACCTGTTCTCCAGATAGTATTCGTTATTGTTTGTCTAGATATTCCTAATGCTCCATATATAAATCCAGCAACAGGTGTTTTTACAGTATAGTATATAAAAGAACCCGTATGCGTTCTAGCTGAATGTTGATCGAATAACTCCAATGGTATCAATCCGTCCGGATCGATATATCTTAATGGATTATTAAATGAAAAATTATACGGAGTAATGCCAGCGATTTTCTCCGCCAACGGATCCACACTCGTCCACCTGCCAATCACCGGATCATAGAACCTTGCCCCGTAATCATATACCCCTGTCTCCTCCTGCAATTCCTTCTTATTGTAAAGGTACTCATTTTTAGGGCTGGTGGTGCTCCGGTTGATTTCTAAACCAAACGGGTAATAATCATCCTGCTGCACCGTAGTAGCTGTACCGGTATGGCTGTCAAAGCTTAAACGGGTGTTGCCTAAATGATCATTTAAATTGTACTCATAATTATAACTTCCGCCTGATAGTATGGCCCGCCCCTCTGCCGTTTGTATAAAGCTGATACTGCCATTATCATATTGTATGCCGCTGATATAAATCAGTGGTCGTGTATTGGTATTATCAAAGAACAAGTGTATCCATCTGCTAAGATAGATAAAGGTTGTATTACTTACTGCTATTAGCTGTCAACTTTGCTACTGCTGCTTCTAATGATGCTATGCGTTGGTTTTGCTGTTTGTTCTCTGCTTGCTGTTCATTTAACTGCTTATCTTTCTCTATAAGGTACAAGGTTAATTCTTCGATCTTCTTTGTCTGTACTTTTACTATCTCACCTAAATTGATACCGTTGTCTTTAACCTCCTGTTCCGATGGCATGTCGGGTAGATGCTGGTTCTTGTCTATATAAGCTTTAACGGTTGTGAGTGATGGCAAATGATACTTTGGTTTAAACACATAATCTGGCCAGTCTGTATATAATTTTACAGTCATTGAAGTGGCTATAGCACTGCCATTAACTGCTAACATATAGCCTTTTGTGTCCGTCGTATTGATACCGACATTGCCATTACTTTTAACCCTGAATATTTCTGACATAGCGGTTCCAGCAGTTGTGGCATCACCAGTCCAGATAGATAGTGCAGAACCATTACTCTGATTTTTATCCGTTCCAAATGTCATAGCCCAGGCTTGCTGATATGCTGTAGCATTTGCAGTTATATTTTGAGTAATAGGGACTGAAGAGCTATTCATTCCACCACTGCGTACCCCGATCATAGTTCCCGCCCATCCGGCATTGTTATCGGTAGCGATTTCGTATGGTAGTACTTCGTAATACTGACCAGTGCTTCCATTTCCCATCCCTCCCCTTGTGCCTATTCCCCCCGCAACCTCAAGCTTATAACCCGGACTTGTTGTACCAATACCAACATTGCCGGTCTGGTTGATTATAGAAAGAGCTGAGTAAAAGCCGTTACCGACGTACCCACCGTTTCCGTCAAAACCAAGATATAAGTTTCTATCGAAAGTAGCAGAGTTCTGTCCGAATTGAATGGCAGCACCCGCAAATGCAGAACCAATAGTTGTATATGCACTATTTGTGCCGAATGTTAGATTGCCAGATATTTGGGCTGTGCCTTCTACACCCAATGTTGCCTCTGGACTTGTCGTCCCAATACCCACATTACCACTTGAAGGGAAAGTATTAGTTTGTGCGTAAGAGCAATAGCCACACAAGGCTACAGACAGTGTTAAAAAGAATTGTTTCATGATGATAAGGGTTTGAACGATTGTTACGCTAAAGCTATGTATTTCCTTGTTAACTAACAACACCTTTCGCGAACCGTCCTACGCGAATAGAGCAAAAACGTGTAAGCAGAGAAAGTACGTAGTACGACTGCTTACAATGCTTCTCACAAGATACTGGCGTTGCTTTTGACTGTGAGGCTGTGCATGGGAATATCAAAAGCTATGACAGTATCGAAGCGTTTTGCGAGGGCGTAGGTGAGCCTAACAAGGATAGCGCTTGACTTTAGATCTGTTGAGCGTTGTGAGTATGCCGGGCTGCCAAGCCAAGCAAGACGAAACATAAGTGAAACGAATCTAAAGGCAGAGAAAGCGAACGTGAGGAACGACTTTGCTACTTCAACAAGCATGACAGTTCAGCGTAGCTGGTGAGGGTTCAATGTGCTGCATAGCTTATTGAACCGAACATAAACTGGCGTGATTTGTTGATCAGCTTAAGAGTGACGAACACCATATAACCTGTGTGTGAAAGGCCTTGTGCGGGTGGCTGTGGGCATAAGCGTAGCTACCCTTTACCCCTGTAAGCAACAAAAGAGGGAAAGGGTAGCGTAGGCTTATGTTAAAACTTGGGGGCAAAGTGGGCTGGTAACTCGCAGACGTTGTATATCATTTGCGTGATCTCGTCAGATGTTATCAGCTTAAGTTGTACGCAGCCATCCGGTGACATTAGTTTAACAGCAGTATATACCGAACCTGTTGTAGAACGTACCTGCCAATATAAGATACCCGCCCCTTGTAGCAACGTGAACTCCAAAGGTGTAGCTCTGATAAACCGGGTAGTTTCCTGCTTGGATATGAAGTACATATTGTCACAGCCTTTGTCAAGCTCAATAATCATCTGCTCACTAAAAGGTTCCGTTTGGGTCACTATATAGCCGTTGCGGGTAACCATCCGCGATATGGCATAGAATGATGTCTCATTGTTCTGATGCCTGGTTAAATCCTGTCTTGATATTGTAGTTTGCCTTTGCTCATAGAGCATGGCTATCATGTTGATGAATTGCTGATTAGGTTTCATGCTGATCTTACTTAACTATTGGGTACACTACGTTAGTAAAGTATTGCAGGGCGATAAATGCCGACAAGGACTCTATCGCTATAGCCGGCGAAGTTTGCTGCGTATAAGCTGTGGTATTGTTGCCCAAGTCCTGTTGGGTTATTGTACTATACTGCGTCGGAATATCTATCGTGATCGTGCTTTGTGGATCAACAAAACCAGGCACCAGGCATGTCACCTCTAATTGTGAGGACACTGTAACGGGTGTGTTAGCCTGTATATTGATACTTACAGATTGCGAGTATGCCGGATTACTTTGGGTTAACGCATACTCTATCGTCATCACATCCCCGGTAATGTTTTTGGAGAGCACCTGTGCTATATCCCCTGTGTTTACCGCACGTATATTCACAGCAACGGCATTGTCGAATTGTGCCGAGGTAAGCAGCGCATTCTGTTTTCGAATGCTGATATAACCTTTCCACGGCCAACTTTGATTGGAGGCTTTATATAGCGTAGTGCCATTGACAAGGAATAGCTTAGCTGGCTGCACATTGGATGCCCTGTCAAACACCATTTGAAGGTTCGTCCCGTTAATGGTTACGGTATTGATACCTGTACCGCCTTGAACGGCATCTACGGCAGCTTTATATACTGATTTGTCGCAGTCTGCACCCGGCTTGTATGCAGCGTAGTTTACAGTTAGATTGCTTCCACCATCAGCAATATACTTGGCGTCAATGGTGTTGTTTAAGAGTGTTCGTTGTACAGGACTATCCGTTTTCTTTGTGCATGAGGTTAGTAGTGTGCCTGTGGCAAGGCATAGGATAAGGAGTTTGTTCATTGTGTGAGTTGATCTGTGTTACCGGGCAGTCCTCACGGTAGGTTGATAAACACAAAAGCGCAGGACTGAACTATATCTGCACTCAACAGGTCCTAGGAGACCCCACAGTAACAAATAAGTCTTCGCCCTACGCTTTCGCGCTGGACGTTGATCTTATTTGCCTCTACTGTGTATGAATTTCCTAGGTTCGTTGAGTAAAGCAAATGAAGCTAACGCTTTATATCTTATGTAATGAAGTTAGAGTGTTTGGTATGCTTGCGGTGTCCTCCTTTGTTTGAGGTAAAGTTAGCAAACGGCTACGACTTTAAGCAATAGATAGCAGCCGTTTTCTTTGACGGGGTAAAATGCGGGGATGCACTACCTTAAAAGTATGGTACCTGCTACGATCACTTATATACTCATAAAGCTCTGAACAGGTGTAAATGCAGCAGGCCGACCGGACGCAGCCTTCGATATTTATACCACCCCTTTCCCTGGCTGTTAACCTGTAAACGGAACGTGCGAAGCGGTCAATCAAATCGCTGTAGGTACCGTTGGTAGAGATGGTTTCAAAGCCGTAGTGAATAGCCAGTTTATCGTTCTCATCATATTGAAGCTTCAGGTAGAATAAAGGATTTAGGAGCTCGTGCAGGATGATGCCCGCTTTGGCTTTACGTTGCAGGGTATGATGCAGCTCGTCATTGTCAGTCAGGCTGATCAGGTACAATGTACCCTTTAAAAGAGCAAGGTAGGCTTGCCTCACTCTTTCATTGTAGCTGGATAGCTGTTTTGTTCGCATGTGATCATTGGGTTAATAGGTAATGTACTTCCTATCCTGAACGCGTAGCACGTTCTCATAAAACGTGGTGAAGTCAGGTTTGAGGGTTGTAACCTTTGACCTTGTGTCCAAAGGGTAGGTAAAGAGCATAGCCCTGATATGATGCTCAAACGGGCAGTTATGAAAGGTATACTCAACCTGATACTTATAACTGTAATCACATTCGAGATACAGGTAAATATGTTCACCTATAAAGGCATGCATGGCAAGCGCATTCTCCCTGCTATCGTGCCTATAATCGCGTTCAAAGATGGGAGTAGTGCCTGATATAAGCTGCTTCACCTTAGTTAAAACCTGATGATAGCGCTGCTCTACCAAAGCGTTTAGGGCTTTTTGCGGTGTGTGGAGTGAGCGGCTTTGAGCAACTTTCCAGCGCTTCCGCATCTGCTCTGACTTTGGTATGGGTACGATAGTGGATTTACTGTTGACCAGGCCCTCGTAATAGAGCCTGTCTTTACTGGTGTGTACGTCTGTTTCGTTCATGGTTTACGGTTGTTTGGTGATGAAATAAGGTGAATTAGTGGTATAGCTATATAGCCTGCATACTGCCGCCTTCACCTTTTAAAGGCGAGATTGGGCCGATTGAGGTTGGTGAGGCAGGCGTTATAGTGTAATCAGTTAAGCTACTTTGAGCGGTGAAGTGATTGCCTTTAAAAGTGGTGAGATAGGCTGGCAGTAAGTTGGCTATATATAGTTGATTTTACCTACATCATGCCCGGGCGGTGAAGTCAGGTCTATTTTTGCAGTCGAAGCCCATACAATTTTAGCCTGTAAAGAGGTTAGCGTGGTGAGTACCGGGGGTATGTTTGACATACCGGGGGCGTATTTTGTCCGATATAACCCTTTAAAGGAATGTGGCGGGTATGTACCGGGGCTTCCTGTAACTTGCAAGTTTTTGTAACTGTCCCTATAGGAACTTTTTGCGTAGTTTACAGGAAACTGGAGTTGTCTGGTGCGGATTTGGCTTCCGGTTCATTCCTTTAGAGGGTAAACTGCAACGAAAACGGCGTAAACACGGCAAGTTGCAGCATTTACGCCGTAATGCCTGCATGATACTAACGTAAGCAGCGAAAAAGCCGCACAATAGCGGCTTTAAGCATTTGGCTACTGGAGTTAGCCTGTTTGGTTTCCTGTGAAACTTATTTTTTTGTAAGTGTCCCTGTAAGAACTTTTTCAACTTTCACAGGAATGCCGCCGTAATTAGGCGGCCATCCTGATGGCGAACCTGGCCCGTATAACCTCGAAACCATGATCGCTACCTATCTTACAGGGGTGAATATCGAACCAGCCACGTTTTACCAGGTCATTCGCGTTGGCCTTTGCAATTGCTCCCGTTTTAGGATCGCGCAGCTCAAGGGTATTATATATTTCCTGTAGCTGCGTCCTGATCGTTTCGTTCGTATATTTTATTCCAGGCTTAAACGTGTTTGCCAGCAGTTGGTACAGCTTGGACATTCGGGTGGCGTTGGATGCTATGATCACTTCGGCCTGTACTTTCTTTACATTGTATTTAAGCCGTACCATCGTTTCCTTATCTAATAGCCTGGCTGCCTGATAAGCTAAAGGGTTTGTCCTCCTGATCTCGTCTTCAGGGTTGATGCCCAGCTGATATACCAGGTTTTCCTGCAGGTCGAGCAGGGCCAGGTAATCTTCTTCCAGTTGTGTTGCTTTGGATTTGCGTGTCATGGTTGTTTTGGTTTCCGATATATATTCGGAACGGCATAGCTTTACATCGAAGTAAGCGTTCTCCCATTCCAGTTTGATCAAACCTATGTGGTTGTACATGGCGTGACTATGCGCCTGGTTAATCTGCTGGTCAAGTTTCAGCATATTGAGGGTAGCTATTTTCGTCTTGTACGCTATATCTGCGTACTTTTCGATGTCCGGGTTTTCTTTAACCTTGAAACCGTTTGCTGTGCAGTGGTCTAAGTACTCGCTGTATTGCCTCAACCGGAAAGTAGCCCCGGCGTAGTATTCTTTGGTAAGCTCGCCAATAGTCGGGGGCATTACCAGGCTGTAGTGATGATTGGTCAGGTGCACGATCTTCGGGTCTTTTTTCCGAAGCCTGCCTGCTGCCTGTTTGAGCTTCATGTTCACTGATACTTTGGTATGCGGGCTGTATACATCGGTAACCAAGATAATAGTTGCGTTATCATCGTACATATCCCAACCCTCAAAGTACCGGCTGGTATAGAAGTTTATCCGTGAAAAGTTGTTGGTATCGGGCTGCTCAACAAAGAACCGCCCAAGCTCGCCCAGTTTTCGCAGGTTTTCCTTGTCCTTGTCATCTGCGCAATAGATGCTGATGCCTTCGGTAAGTTCAGCCCTGTTAATCAGCTTTACGATCTCGGTAACCGAGTTCAGGAAAATGTGCAGGTTGCCTTTGTGGTTCCCGTTGAGTATTCTGGCTAGCGTAGCAAAGACGCTTTTACAGTCAACCAGGTTAACCGTGCCTAGCTTTTCAGTAAACCGTATCTCGTGGTAATCCAGCGTTTTGAAGCGCGGGTCACTGAAGATATAGGGCGTGGCTGATATGATCGCCTTGTTTTTGAAGTGCCAGAAGTAGTCAAATGGCCTTAATATGCCCTTGCGGTAATCCTCACTTATAAAGGTATGCGATTCATCCAGCAGCAGGAACCATTCATATATCAGGGTATCAGCCATTCGCAACGCTGCTGCTGCATCGATGATTTTCTTCATGCCCTCGGGGGTTGTCATGATCTTTTGCCCCGGCAAACGTAATGCTAATCGGGCTTCCACTTCGAACTGGTCTACTTCCCCGTATACAATGAACAGGTTGGGGTTGGATTTGCGTTTATCGATCAACACCCCGATGGTTGGCGCTACGATAATGGAGCTTCGGGTACTATCGTTTATCTCTAATGTGGTGCCGCCAATACCACAACGCCCTTTGTTGATAAAGGCATTGCTAGGTAGCTGCTTAAAAATCTTATCTAGGAATACATCAGGGGGTACCGTATAGGTACGGTGTGTTTTAAACATACGTTCATAGGTTTGATTGGTAATATCCGGGTGTATCTCGGGTGAAACGGGGTAATAGGGCGGCAGGGTAGCCGTGTGACTAAAAAGAGCCACTTACAGGAAAGCCGGGCACAGAAAAAAGGCTGAGTTGCAACTTAGCCTCCTTGTAGTATTACCCCTATGATGATGAATGATTTATAGTGCAAAGATACCCAAAACATACTATATGGACAAAAATATCTGAAAGTCAATAGGTTGTCTCAGTGTTGCGATAGAAGCTAAATTTTTACGCTGAGCATTTGAAAATCCCGTATTAGTGGTATATTTGCATCAGCAATTCGCGGGTCACGTCACACACACTCTCTTTGTGCTCCAATTGTAGGTATGGCTTTATAGCTGGCCGAAACACATTAAAACCACTAAAATAATACCTACGGGTAGCTGGCAAAACTTTGTCTTAAATCCAATAGCGTTGTTGGATCCATTCAAAGCTTTTTACTGGCGTTACTTGTTAGTCGTCATCCATGCAGCAGGAGCTGTGGGGTGGCAAGTGCGTTCTTTATTTTACTGGGTACTGGCTACTTAGGCACTTGGCCTGCATAAACAGTACGTTTACATTTTACGAGTACTGGCACTTAGGCATTGGCCTGTACAGTACGCTTACCTTATTTAAACACTTTAAATCACAACATCATGAGTAATAACCATTTTGATGGCCCTGGCGGGCTATCACCCTTAATGGCTGGTAGGTACCACGCCATGTTCCCGAGATACAGGGAACGCACACTAAAGCTGTTATCTCTAACATCAAAGTTAGAAAACAGCTATAAGGCTGTTGCAGCCAAATCAGACGTTATTCATCAGAGCACTGGTGAAGAGAGAAACTACATCAGGACGCTGACCAATGCGATGTCACTTGATGTGCCGATTAACGACAACGCTATCAGCAAGATAGTGTGCGAGGTAAGAGCCCGTTACGGCTACCCACGCTTTGAGGGTAACGTGGCAAAACAATGCTTGCAAGAGCTTTACAAGCTCTTCATCATCAAGCAAAGCGCGGCTCCCGGAGCCGATGGTAAGAACCACCGGGTTTACATCCTGCAATTCGCGCTGCTTGCCGAATAACAGGTAACCAAGCCCATCCCTTTACAGGGGTGGGCTTTTTACTGTAGCTGTATCGTTTTATGGCCTCGTCACTTCCTTTAAAGGGTGAAACTTCCCCAATGCCTCCTTCAAATCTTCCAGGTTGTTGGTTTTATAACGCTCCGTACTGCTTACGTACCGATGCCCGGCCATATACTGTACCACACGTAAATCTTTCTCTTTCAGCCATTCGGTAATGACGCTTTGCCTGATCTGTTGCGCATGCCTGACCTTTGGGTTTATCCTTTTTAGGGCATAGAATAGGTGCAGCAGGGTATTCTTTAACTCCTCATTGTCATCCCTGCCTGTAAATAACCTGTTGGACTTGCTTTGCCTTTTTGGCCGTGTAAGTAAATTGTATTCTTGCAGGTCAAGGATTTGGTGTGGCTGTAATTGTAACAACCTTTTATTATGTCTCCCTGTGGCTGGTATGTAAATATTACCCTCTCTTAACTGTAAATGTTCCGGTTTAAGGGTTTCCAGTTCCTCCCTCGTCAATGCCTGGTAAACTAATAATCCTATGATCATTTTATTACGGTGGGTGCGCTCGTCGGTAACTTGGTAAGCATGGTACAGGTTTTCCAGTTCTTCTTTGGTCAGCAGGTTATTAGGGACAGTCCTGATACTACCTTTTAGGTTGATACCCGCAGCAGGGTTATAGTTGATCTTCCTTTCATGTTGCAGGTAGTTAAAGTAATACCGTAGGGATAGCGTCATCCGGTTGATCAGGTTGATGCCTTTGCCCTCTTGCTTTAGCTGGTCTGCATAGTCCAGTATCTCAGTATAGGTGATCTGTTCTAAAGCATAACTGGTTTCAGCAAGCCAGGCTAAAAAGTAACTGGCATAAAAACAATGCTGCTGTATGGTATCTTCTTTAAATCCTTCTTCGATAAGATACTGTTCAAATGTGCTGTTCATGTTTCAAATGGGTATATATCTGTGTGCTTTCTAAACTGCTGTGACCGAGGAAACGCTGTATCTGCTCTAACTGCATCCCTGAATGTAATAAGTGACTGGCTATGCTGTGGCGTAAGGTGTGCAAGCCGATGGGTTTACTGATCCTGGCTTCATTACGCAGGTACTGTATGCGTTTGTAACACCTGGCACCACCTAACCGTTTACCTTTTATACCTAACAGCAGCGCTTCCTCTTTCCTGTTGCTTTCATTTATAAGGTAAGGTCTTGCGTAATGGATATAGTTCTCCAGGTCTGCTTTGTTACCTGCTGATAAGGGTACGTACCGCTCTTTATAACCCTTACCTTTCCTGACAAATACCATTTCCTTATCAAACAGGATATCGCTTACATTGGTATTTACTCCCTCATTCTTCCGTAACCCGCAGCCATAGTAAAGAGCAAGCATGGCTTTGTCCCTTAAACCTAAAGTATCGTTTGTAGTGGCTTCGTAAAGCTGTTTTACCTCTGCGATGGTCAGCACATTACTACTACGGTCTGCTGCTCCTTTGATATGGAAATTGACTGTAAAGCTGGCTTGTCCGCTCTCTGTAAGGTATCTGCTGAACTTATTAATGACTTGCAGTTGCTTACGGATGTAGTTCTTGCTTAATCCTCCACCTGATTTACGGTTAAGCCGAATATGAAGGTACTCGAAGTAACTTCTTATATGGGTAGGCTGTATATCATGCGGGTGGTAACACCCCTTTACCTCTAAATAGTCCAGGAACTCGGCCAGCATCTTGGGCATATCCCTCCTGCTGGTAGGTTCAAAGTTGAGGATACGGAGCCATTCACTGAAGCCAGTATGTAAGCGGGTGTAGAGTGGTGTTTGCATGATGTGCTATTAGTTTATAAACAGGTGCCCTGCTTCTTTACAGGTTAGATTGGGCTACTGCTTGTTTCTTACTGGTTCTCTGCGGTTTATGTAACCCATTATCGCTTTGGGTTACTGATGGGCTACGGGTTACTCCTTTGATGGTTTCCAGTATATCAGCTATCAGGCTGCGTGTACCTTTTATAAGTTTGTCCATGTCGTGCCACTGCTGTACCTTATATTCAAACCCTTTATAGCGGTTGCCCCGTATTATCCGGATATAACCCATCTGCTCTAACTCATACAAGTATCTGCCTATGCTGCTTGAACTGATGCGCAGGGTTGAGCGTACCTCTTTACTATAAAATGTTTCGTTACCTGCCTGCTTTAGTTGGGCTTTCAGCTTCTCAAAGAAGTTGCGGGTAGCCGGGTTCAGTTCATCGCTTTTCTTTAACAGGGTATCTTCCAGTAAGGTAAAGGCGGTTTCAATATCCTCGGCTGTGGTTTCGATGTATTTCTCGCCTGTGATGCTATCTACCTTTAACTCCTTTTGGTACTGGTGATAATAGGTAATGGTTTCCGTGAATAGCAGTAACAGCAGCATCGTTCTGCGTGGTTTGAACACTTCATCAGGCAGCTTTAAGTACGTTGCATAGGGGTTTCTGACCTGTATAGGCTGTAGTACCCTCTGTACATTCTTTAGCTGTTCCTTTAGCTTCCGTTGCTCTGATTGGTCAATGTGTCCCGCACTTAGTTGCCTTTGGTATTCCATTATCCGGGTATCCTGCCCGGTACTATTATCCATATAAAGTAAGATGCAACGGTTAGCATTATCCTCGTACAGCTGTTCTTTGGTGGTGCAACCACTTACACATACCGGGCCTTCCACGTTCAGGGTTACCGTTTTCATATTACCTTTGCTATCCTTTAAGGTTACTGTCTTTGAGATCCGCCTTTTGCTTTGCAATTCACGGAGTGGGTACAGTACATTATCTGCTCCATCTAAATCCTCGATCAATAGCAGCTTGTGTTTGAGTTCCTCTTTACCGAAGTAGTAAAAGGCATTGGTGGTAAGGGTGGTGATCTCTAACTTATCTTCCTCGGGTATGAGTTCGCCTACTTTCTCCTGTAGCCAGGTCTTTCCTGTACCTGATGCGCCTAAACACATTAAATGTAAGGGTGTGCTTCGTTTCCTTGAGGTATAGATAAGATAAGCTACCAATGCGTTTGTTTCTTCCCCTACAATACCGCTTTGTAGTATTGCATCCGCTGTCTGTTTTATAAGGTCAGGCTGTTTAAGGAACGCTACCGCTGCTTTACGTTCTGCTTCCGTGAGTTGCTTTATTTCCTGTGGTTTGGGTTTTAAACTCTCCAAATGTGCCGCCCTGTATTCTTCCAGGGCTGTTGTTAGCTGGTCGATGGTTTCGTTTACTGTTGTTGTGGGGATGTCTAAATAGTCTGCTGCTCTCTCTACCAACTGCCCCGTTTGGATGCTGTTATAGAGGTCTACATTGTGCCTGAACACTTTCTGTGCGTTATCCCTGTTTACTACTTTAAGGGTTACCTTTAAGCGGTCTAAGCCGGTAAACTTGATACCTCCAAGTATAGTGATATGAAGTTTACCTGCTATATAATGCAGTAGTTCGGGATTATGGGTATGAAGCTTAGTTGTTGCCATAGATGCAGCCTTTATCATCGTTTGAGGTTCAAATATACCTCTTGTGGTTATCAATGGCAAACAACACAGGGTTAAATAGTACAATTAAAGTCATTATCTTTACCGGATAGACCTCTATACAGGTATTACGACAACAGATATGGGTTTTGGAACTCGTTTAACGACAATCCGTAAGGAGAAGAAGATATCACAGAGTGAACTTGCCATCAAAGCAGGTATTCATAACAACGTATTAGGCAGGTACGAACGAGAGGAAACACTACCATCTATCGAGATGGCAGCGAAGCTGGCAGAGATACTGAAAGTATCACTCGATTACTTGGTGCTTGGCAAATCTGATGTTACAGTAGATCAAACCTTGCTTGACAAGGTGTTGAACATCCAACAACTCCCTGAGGAGGATAGAGAGCATATCCTATATACACTTGATGGCCTGATACAGCACGCTAAGACCAGGCTTGCTTACAAGAAATAGAAAAGCCCAACCGAAGTTGGGCTTGATGCTTACATTTTGGAATACTTCAACTCATTTCTTTTTATCTGAGAACACATTATACGCTGCAAATGCGTTGCGGGTGAGTATGTAAGTAACTATAAAGACTACCACTGCGAAACAGATATCAAACACCTTTATAAATGAATTCTCGGATACAGAGGTTGGCCTCATCATCTGATGTAGAGCATAAGGTATAAAGTTGAAAGAACTCGGCGGATTAAAGACGCACAATAGAAATCCTATTGTTAGGAGTATCCCCACGACTAGTGAGGCAATGTTTCTCTTATTCAGCTTGAACATATATCGTGTCGTTACGGTTTCTTATCTGTATCCTTTACTATCTTACCATCAACAATCTTATAGTTGCCGGTTGGAAGATTCTGTATATCATTCATGAAGCTTGATATGTCATGTGACTGATCTTTATCTTGGCTTGTATCCATTTGGTTCTCGCCTTTGATAGGATCATCACCTGCAATCATTTCTTTATGTGAGTATTGGAAAGTCTTAACTCCCTTTACTGCCTGTTGTTGACCAGTTTGGAATGGTGCAAAGTCTGCCTCAAATGCAACGTTAACTCCTGCTATGTTATTCTTCTTTGCATAATCCATGATGGCTTCAATATATCCTTTACCATAAGCACCACCCATACTATGAGTGATGACTTTGATACTTTCATCAATCACGCCACCAGTTCTATGTAAGCTTTCTATAACAGCAGCAGCTTCTTCGCTACCCTGTCTGTACCCTCCATCATATCGATCACTTGCATTCATTCCAGATAAGTGCGGTGACAACAAACCTGAAATAGGATTATATCCCTTGATATAGTTGCCTGCTCCATTTACATATAAAGCATGATGATCACCGAGTTTATCCATAACACCGCCAGCGAAATCTTGAGTTAACTTTAACATCGCTCCCCCGCCTACTGGTGTATATGTTTGCCAATACCGTCTTGTCCCTCCTGAACCATCAAAGTAATTTCCATTCACGAATATAACTAAATGCCCATCAGGGTCAATAGCATTGACAGGCGTATTAGCAGCATAGACATAAGGGCTATATTGGAAGTATAGCTCCGCTTTATGATCTATCACACTCCATCTCCCAATCACCGGGTCATAGAACCTCGCGCCATAATCGTATTGGTTAGCCAGGTCAACCTGTATCTCCTTCCCATTGTAAAGATGGCGATTATCGTTGGAATTATCATACAATCCTTTTCGTAATCCGAAGCTGTAATATTCATCTTCCTGCATCACTTCGGCACTACCGCCTCCGCCCTTGTCAAAGGTCACTCTTACATTACCCAAATGATCCTTCAGGTCATATTGATACTTATATACGCTTCCGTTATAAGTTATCCGTCCTTCAGGCGTAGTGATATACGTCAGGCTGCCTGCATGGTAAACAATCCCACTGATATAATCCCAGTTCCCATCAGCGGTACTTGTTGTACGTACTTTTTGTCCTGCGGCGTCATAGTAATAATTTGCAATCGCGGTTCCACTCACTTTCAGGTCCTGCGGTAGGTTGAGGATATTATAGTCGATCACTTTGCTACCCCCATCGCTGGTAGCATTACCATTGGCATCATAACTATAGCTCCTCGTGGTAAAGCTGGTTCCGGTTACTCCTGTGAGCTGGCTGCCCGTGTAAGCGTAGCTTAAGGCGTTGTAACTTTGCCCGCCCCGTGTGAGGCCGGTAATATTACCCAGGTTATCATAGCCAATGCTTTCGTTCAGTGTACCGCTGGTTGAAGATGCCGCAGTTAAGCGGTTCAGGTAATCATACGTATAATCAAACACCTTTGAGCCGCTGTTGGTACCGTAATAGTTTTGCTCGGCTATATTACCGTTATATTGCGCTGTACCGCTGTTGGGATTGTTATACCGCAGGTCCAGGTTAAACAGGTTGCCGCTGGTGGTTGAGGTCCTTAACCAGCCTCTTTCATTATAAGCATAGGCCTGATCCTGTAAATAGGTTGATCCGCCGTCCTCGCTATGCAGGTGCTTGGCCTTTGCCTGCCCGATCTCGTTATAATCCGTTTGGCTCATCAGCACGTTGGTGCCTGTATTGATCTTGTTCCAGTTTTGGGTCAGTCTACCCATATGGTCGTATACCATACTGTCCTTCAGCGTTACTATCGGGGTAGACCCGCCGCCACTTGTATAGTGTTTCCTCGTGGTAGTCACTACCGCGTTGGTAAAATCATAGGTATTGGTTACCTGGTCGTAGTTATTGGTGCTGTAGCTGCCGCTTCCGCCAAGGTAATGCTGCGCGTAGCTTTGTATTACCCTGCCGTAATCATCATAATAATGCACCGTCCACAGCATATCCGATGGGTTGTTCAGTATCGCTGTCCGGGTAGCCGTAAGCAACCCTGTAGTTGCTGTGCTGGCCCCCGCAGGGGCGCTGTAAGCCCCCGGGATTGCGTTGCCTGAAGCCAGGTAGGTCGACGAGTAGTTATCATAGTAGTTCATCGTCAGCAGCGTGGTATGACTGGTGGGCCAGGCATTGTTAGTGTATACACCGCCCCCACTTGCCCGTATTTCCCACAGGTAGGTATTGCCCGTTACGCTGCTCTGCAAGCTGGAACGGCTGATCGCTGTATTGTTATTATCCCAGGTACCGCTTTGTATGGTTCTGCCTAAAGCGTCATATTTGGTATAGGTCCATATGTTATTGCCTTTCTGCACCGAGTCCTGCGTGGCTACCACTTTATCTATATCGTTATATACCATGTATTCCCAGCCTTTATTAGGGACATGTTTTTCTGTTACCCTATGCCTGCCATCGTAATGGTAGGCATACATGTATCTTGTAAACAGGGTATCGCTTTCGGCGAAGCTCGTGGGGGCTGTGGTGTTCAGCGGCGGTATCACATAAGCCAGGTTGCCGAAGTCATCATAGATATACGTTGTAATCAGGTACGCGCCGGAGCCTGATTGTACTTTCTTGTTGGTGACATGCCCTTCCTGGTCTTTATAGGTGATGGTACGGTGGCCGTTCTCGTCCGTTACTGTATCGGCTGATAGTGCGCCGCCATAGGCGTCGCCATAGTAATAACTGCTGGTTGCAGCCCCGTTGCCGTTGGAGGCTACCGTCCACAACCGGATAGCTGCCGTATCGCTTATCCCGTATCCCAGCTTTACCGGGTGGCTGCCCGGCTGCCAGTCTGCCCCGGGTGCCCCCTGGGCTGTCGGCCGTCCGTTATCTGCCGACATTTCAAAGTTCGTTACCGCGTAAGGGTAAGAGGTTGCCTGTATACCGCCTCCGCCGCCTCCGTAAAACGTGCCCTGGTCGGTAATAGCGCTGCTTTTATAGCTGCCGTCATACGTACTTGCGGCATAGGGTTCATATTTTACTGATTCGCGCCCAAACTTGTCATAGGCCTGCGACTGCACCACATCGCTGCCGTAGGGGCTGCCCTTTACCTGTGTGTTCTGCACCGGGCGCCCAAGCCCGTCCATATACTGTATACCCACCATTACCTGCCTGGTGGTATTGGCCGTATCGGCAGGGTTAACTAATCCTGCCACGCGTGGTACATACGTAATGATATAGTTTTTATTACTGTCCGGTTTGGTCCCTAAACTTTGGTTGTCGTCCAGCACAATGCTCGCCGTAAAGCTTTGCCCCGAGGTTGGACTGGCCGAAAAGCCCGTGTTTAATATAATGCTGTGAGGTGCCGTATACGAAGCGTTATTATGGGCGCTGCTTAATACTACCTGCGCGTAGGTGCTTATGTTAAGCAGTAGCAAGGTGAATAAATAGATGAGCTTTTTCATCAGCTTAGGTTTAGTATTTCATTTATAAAATAACATCTTCACTAATTACCTGTTTTAACTCCCCGTGCACTCAATACCGCTTCATTCTGGGCGTTTATTTTTTGCCTGTCCACGGCAAGCATCTTTTCCGCGTTGGCATTCAATACGGCCAGCTTTTGTCTTTCCTCTGCCGTAGTTACCGAATTAATAAAACGCGATCGTTCAGCAACCAATTTGGAAAGCATCGGCTGTTTTTTGTCGGGCGGTATATTCTTATCCTGCATTATTTTTACCAGCTCATCATAATGATAGTTTAATGCCGCCAGTATGTTTTTTGCCCGCTCAGCAGGTATATTCAGTTTTTGGGCCAGTATAGTCCCGGTAGTGTCTGCTGGTTTCCTGTTTTGTGCCTTAATGGTTGTTGCTGCAACCAGCAGCAACAACAGTACTATATTTTTTTTGTTAAACATATCTTTATCAATTAATTAAAAGTAAACCACGGCATGTAATCACTACCCGTATGTGTCACCGTTTTATAACTATAATCGTCTGTTGTAACAGTTGTTATACCTGATGGATCAACAGAGTAGTCTTTGTAAGTGTCTATGAACAGAACCAAAAATTGTCCCGACCCGCTGCCTGTCCCTGCTATCGGGAAATTGCTTGTTCCGGCAGGTATAGTAAAATTATGATTGGTTGTAGTAGTGCCTGCCCCCTCGGTAAGATCTGTATAAGCCACCGTAGCAGTAAGTCCCGCGGGTAGCGCTTTGGGTATGGTGCAGTTAGAATCGGCATAGAAACTAATGCGTGCGTCCGAGGATATCGAGTACTGTTCATGATAATATGGATCCCACGGGTCAGTACTATGATCGTCAACATAATCATTGCTGGTATAATTAATCCGCTCTATCCGGGCATATACTACCTGTTTTATCGGGCATCCCGGCGATTGTCCCTGGTAATTATAACAATAAGCCTTAGCCACATTAGTATTATGGTCAAGCACTACAGAAAGTCGGCCGGAGCTATCATATTCATAATAAGTAGTTTCTCCTTTGGGGTCCGTCATGCTGGTCATCCCCAGCAT